>Ga0210040_10001099_pt1 | contig 41964 bp, 31 predicted proteins | sample CryGeyCG12114_NA_FD_185462 | JGI IMG/M metagenome (GOLD analysis project Ga0210040, IMG submission 185462) | Groundwater microbial communities from aquifer - Crystal Geyser CG19_WC_8/21/14_NA (SPAdes) (version 2) | ecosystem: Environmental > Aquatic > Deep subsurface > Groundwater | place: USA...
CGAAACCGCCATGTTCTAGAAACAAGAATTTCGATTCTAAAGGTGCCATTACAATTTTAACTCATATTGTAGTTTTGTTGGAAAGCGTGGCAATGTATCCTGAAGTGTGCTTTAGTAATATAGATAGATTAACACAGAGGCACCAAATTTGGGCGGCGGAGTTGTTCATTGTCGTATATCTCGCATGAAGTTTGAGAAGTTTAATAAAAACCCCAAAAATATTAGTTCCCCATGTGGCCGCTAACACTCCCAGCATTAATAAGTGAATTTTTTCTCATGAATGAGCCGTTTTACCAAAATCGAAAAAAACGGCTAGGGGTGTTGTTATTCCAAGTTGCAATTTGGAGAGGTAGGAAAATATTAGACGTTCTCTGGATATTTAGTTTGCAAGTATGCAAGTAAAAAAAAACCTTTGTACAACGCTCTCAACTGCACTGACTGCGTATTATCGTAACTTAATTTTTTACTTGCATCTATTTTTTAAGCTGAGTAAGTGAGTTAGTCTCTAGTTTTTTTTCTTCACTTCAATTCCGTGCTTTTGTGGGGGCAATGCTTTGGCTCCACATGCGTATACGACTCTTGGGAAAAGAGTGATGTATACTGACTCACTAACTAAGAGATGATGAGTTACTGAACCCTAATCTAAAGTTATTTTGGCAATCTCACATAACAAGTGCACTTTCTGGAGCCATTTATCACATGGATTGATTATATTGGCCAAATGCTTCACACGTTGTAGACTTTCTTATGCGGATTATGTAGCATGTGCATGATATTTATTGTCATACTATTGCTACGGAATATTAGGCTAGCTTATGATGACTTACTGCTTGTGTTTTGTGAGTAAAATCTATATTCATAATTTTCAGTGATTCAATGACAAAAATTTTGTAGACTAGGTAGTAGACAGACACAAAAAAACATAAAATCATCCATCCAGTATTACACATTGTAGCGCTTTTGATTGTGTCTGTAATAAAATCGGTATCTCAGTAACAATTAGCAAATCTAATCCTACATAGCATATTCAACTTGTGTTGATCAGATTGATTAGGCAGCTCAGGTATACGTTATGTATTAAGGTCGTCAGTTTTCAGATTTCATCTCCACTAGGGAGCAAGCCACCAGTTGAACCATATATTAATAATATTAAGCCCGTGTCAATTTTTTTCGAGTGCTTATTAGATAGTTTAGTTAAGAGTAGAGCATGGCTACATACCTGAGACATGTTAACATTGTTAACTCACCTGGATGCCGAGCAAACAAGCTAGAGTATATTAGAGGTTTAATTCACTAATGCATATGCTGCATATGGCTCACCTGTGGTGAAGTGATGATACAGTCCTATGTATAGTTGAGTGCTCTATAAACTCATCCCCTTAGCAAGTTTCTATACGCGGTGTATTGTATATCCAGCTTGAGTTTTTAGGGTTCTCTCGCTCATACATACATTATATGGTTGAAATATTATGCTAGGAATTCCCATCAAATTCATGTATTCTCATAAAAGGAGACCTATTACTTCGTTTCGGCAGTTATATGTACGAGGGAGTAATAAAGCGGATAGCAAGGTATGATGGTGTCATAAATCCTACAGTAGAAATGCACATTAATTCGTACAACTAGGGAGCAAAAACGTTTCATACACATTCACACTGTGCAAAAAAAGATAAGGGAACTGATAATAAAAGACAAAAAATTAGGCTTCGTTTCGTAGTCGACTTATTCAAATGTGAATTACGCCATTGCTGCTTTTATGATTCCATTAGTAAGCTACATAATCCCAAAGTTTTGTTATCCCACCCAAAACTGTGCCATATTAAACTTTCGGAAATTTGCATCTCAAGACATGAATTCCAGTCTCTGAGATTGAGAAAATTAAAATGAATATATTCTCATTCTCAATCATTCCAGATATTCGCAGCATCGCAACACACGCATTTTGTCTACAACATTAGGCAAATACTGGGTTACTAAAATCGATAATACTACCCTATCAGCTTCCCACATCTGCTCCAGCACTTTACAAATTACCAGTTAGATTTGAAATGCCGACAATCAATTGAAACAACAACCCTACACACAACAAATCTGTCAAAAATAAAATCGTAGCTCAAACGACTCCATGCAACATCTAAATGCCACTAGCAACCATACAACAAATACGTTAACCATGCATACACACGTTAAACGAACCAAATCCTGCTATAGCAATCATGAGATCTACATTGGCGAAACGTTTTAGCTACAAAACCCATCCCCATAGACATGCTCACATCCGGGGCTACTCAGAAACTTTGCAAATTCCCAACTAACTAACAATGGTGCTCCAAATAAACTTCGAATGCTGAAATGCATTTTTTTACGGTTACAACTGTTACGTTCTGCACTGTTGCTTATATTTTGCCGAGCCATGATATGAGCGAGCACGGTCATCCCATGGCATTGGCAATGGTTGGATTTCCGGTGCCTACCGACCGACCCATCTTCTTCTCTCTCTAAAAAACTCAGCCCACGGTCGGGAATGGAAAAAAACCACCCACTTTATAGCTACAGGCGAAAAGAGCGGTCTTGCGTTGCGTGGTAAAAGCCGGCATATTCTTCTTCCATGCCATACTCCATTCCATTCCATCCATGTGGATTCTGGATATGTATATAGCTCCATTATCCCCTGTGCATTTCCATGTTAGGTACCCCGACACGTCGTGTACATTTGGTGAGCAATATATATGGTACACATATATGTATTCAGTATATTCTATAAGTGTGTAAGAGTACACACAGTGAATTTCGTTTGCCTCGCTTGGGTAGAGGGTCGTCCACCGGGTTCCCATAGCATTGTTATTACTTGGCGTTCATTTGTTGGAGGATTCAGACGTGTGCTATTGTCTCTCTCGCGTTCTTCTAAAAAATTTCACTAAATTCGTGTTGTTCGTCAATTTGTACTCATCTTGTTCCCTGAATTCTTGTGACACAACTAGTCAACAGATATTATTCTTTGGAATTACCTTTGGGAGATCCAGCATTTCAAAAACTAACATGGCTGACGTTGCTGAAGTAACAAAGTAAGTTCTTTGACAGTTTCTTGAACGCATGGATTTGCCGGTAGTAGTTACTGTAGGCAACTAATTAGAGTGCATGCAATTGCAAAAGTAAAGTTTTAGTTAGATGGGTCATTTGCAGCCAGTGGTATGTATTGTTTGGATAGGCTGTAGGCTGCATCACTTTAACCGAGTCTGGAGTGTGGAGTGACAGGAATCAGCATTCTAGTTGTAGATTCACTATTTTGTAGAAATTAGTATTTAGTTTACGTTTGAGTCGAGAGCAGTTTGCATTTTCATTGTCGGTCAATTTGCTAGACTCACTGATGATTGTCAGTTGCTATTGGTGATTGATACTATTTGTTGGGGCATAGACACTATTGTAGGATTACGTCATGTTTCTTGTATAGTTGTTAGTTACTAAATTTGGAGGGATATGATACGCTAGGAATGCAGAAGGTCAAATTTCTTAGTGGCATCTACCGTAATAAGGAATAGCTCTTTGTTTTCTGTTATACTGCTCTTGGAATCTAGAGCCTAGTTCTGCGATTTGATCCCTTTGTGTTTGAATCAACTGAACGATGTCTCACATTTCTGGTTAACATTTCTTCTAGTTTATTTCATGCATCACTATGGTCCCATTAGTCAGAAAGGAAAACGAATGCCGGTAAAATCAACACGTTTTCCAAACCCGATAAACTACCTAAATTTTCCATGCCATTTTTCACATGATTTATAAAGAGGCCTGGTTTTTTCCCCTCGTCAAGGCCCTTTTAGCTGGCTAAAATATTCCCTCGTAATACATGCACTGGGAACCAATAGCTTCCCTGCATTCATCCACCATCCTGTATGTATGATGAATGCACCTTTTGGTTCGGGTATATCGACCTTAGAGCGAGAGGGAAACGGCAGAAAGTATGTTCTTTGTTTCGTTGCCCTGAGGAAATTTTTTTATACCCGTCTATCTTACTGCACTATTAACTACAAGTTGGAGTTTATGACTGACTTATAGGAACCAGCTAGTGTGTGTATCCTCGTGCGGATAAATAACTTTGCTAGGTAAATTATTGTACAGTCCATGAACATTGAATGACTGCAGGTAAATTCAATCTTCATCATCATCTCCATATCATCTTGGTTTCGTTACCATCATTAACATAGGGTGCACAAATCCATTCTTTGCGGAGTGTGATGCGTTGCTCTCACAGCATTCAGCCTCTATGACCGCGTGTGCTTGTTCTAGAAGCGTTCTAGAACTCACTCCCTATAGATGTATACATGATGTGTACCGTAGTTGGTATATGGTGGGCTATCGATCGGGAAGCCGAGGGATTGGACATGAAGCCGGTGGGTGGAACGGGAGGCCCATTCGCAGCCGGCACTGAACTCATGACATTTTCCTCCGTTTTTTGTTCATTTTTCATCATCTCAGAGTCCCTCGTCAAGTTATATATGTGTGCATCTTTTCATGAAAACCTTTCATGTATAAGAGCATTTGCTTTGCAAGAAATGCACCTTCTGGGTATGCTCGTGCAATGCAATTGTTACGTATTTTTCAGCTCATTTAGGTTTTGGTATTATCATGTGTCATAATAGAGTGTTCATGAAAGCGAAAGAGTCAGATTTAGTTTTTACTATAATTTTTAAGGAATGGGAGCGTAATAGTTGCATTTCTGACAATTAGCCGGATTTCTTTCCATGATTGTGGTGGCTTAATGGATTGACATTTACATGTTCATTGGTAGCAGAACACTCGATCGATGGCTTTGTTCTAGACGCAGCTGGAGCTGAAAATGTGCATGTGCATGATCAATACTCTTATCAAGGGGTGATTATAGTATATCGATTTCAATGGGGAGATAAAAGAAATGTGTACGTTTAGTAATTTGCTGTTAAAAATGAGGGGCTGGCTGACTGAATTAATGTTAAATGTTCACCCACCATCACTATGGGACTTCTTTAACCATGAAAGTAAAATTATTCCTTCTGATGTTTCAGAGTTGAGGAAGTCACAGTCACCAAAGAAGTCGTGAATGACGAAGTTGTCGAGAAGGTGAAGGAAGTTGTTGAGGACAAGGAGGAGGAAAAAACAGAGAAGAACGGATCTGATGAAAGTCACAAAGAAAATGGCGAGAAGGATAACAATGGTACCACCGAGACAGCCGAAAATGGCAATGGTACCATTAAGGACACTGAAGAGGGTATGATTTCCCATTAACTTAAATTAGTTGGCCTTAAACACGACGGATTTTGAAATATTGATCAAGTGAATTGAAAAATATGATTCGGAGTTAGTGTTAGTGAAGAAGCATTTTTTTGGAATATTTGGTTTGATTTTTTGTTTTTGTTTTGCATACAGTTGTGGAGGAGAGGAAACGAAAGTCTGAAGGTGGCAAGGACGCAGAAATTGTCGATGTTGTGAAAGAGAAGAAAGCAAAATTGGAAGAGACAGCGGAGGCCACTGAAGAGAAAAAGGAGGCTAATGGAGCCACTGAGGTCGTTGCTTGAATGTGTCGTCTACTAATTGTATGTTAAAATTCTTTGTAAATGTGTGAGTTACCTGTTTATTCTCCATTTTATAAGCATATCTTTTCCCTGTCATTCTTTTTGTTCAGTCTTACGTCTTCACAGTTTCTTTTCCAATGAACTCGACTCTTGCACAAAAGCAAACTTGTGATGTAAAAATTAGTGAATTTTAACAGTTTTATATTCATGATTTACTATATTAAATTCTGAGCGTACGGATCATTGTTACGAATCTGAAATCTACTGTTCAATTTGTTTATTTTTTTCAATGTTGTGTCGGAATGTGATGGCATTGAATATTAATTGCACGAGATGGTATAAGTTGTACTATACTGAAAAATGCTGTGGAACTGTTCTATCTACTCTGTTTTAACACTGTCAAGTCTCAAGTGAATCCTGTGAATCAAAATACATTTCTACTATTCTACTGAAAGTTGTGTTGAGCTGCAACTCATAGTACCTACGTGTTGTACTTAATCATTCGCGAAACTTGTTATATAAAATACTGTTGCCTGTGAAAACATTTTGAACTTGATCAAACTTCCATTTCTTGCCATGTCCGGTATCTAGTTTGTGGTCTGTCATCTCACTTACCATTGACAACACCACAAATTAAACGATGAACAATTCGAGTTACTAACTAACTAATTAACTAGAATGTTATGCAGATAGTCGATTCCCTCCGTTAGTTTGATACAGATGAAAAATTAAAATGTCTCTATCCATTCTAAATGCAGTATTAATATGCATATGTTTGCTTATTTGGATTGTGCTTGTTTGTATACTGTTAGACTTTGCTATTGTGAATTCAAAAATCCGTTTACATCTACAGGAAAATAAGAGATTAGATCTGCTATTATTATGTAATTTCTGAAGCCTTTTCCATCATTATAAAAGAATTCTCCCAGCGTTTCATGACCACATTTGACATAGTAGCTTTAAGCGAGTTACAACAACATCATCTTTTGCTATTTATCATGAATCATCCCTCGACCTGAAAGAAACGTAAACTATGGACTTAAATGTGTGTTCCCATGTGAGTTAGTATTATAGTGATACAATTCATACTTTGATCATTATTATAATATTAATTAGTAATTCAGTAGATGCGTAAGTTTAAAATCAGTTCATTTATGGAATTCTCAGCACTAGTGTTTATGTTCCTTTTATATTTGGTTTTTTATGAGGTAAAGGATTAGCTAGCTTGTACAAAGTGGCTGTCTAAGTGTTTATGTAACAATAATAACAACTAACAATATTATATACAGACAAGAGTAATAGCTAAAAGGTCTCAGGGTTGCTTTGGTGTCCGAAAAACGTAACAGTATACATGCGCAATGAAATAAATTAACACTCCACATTCCATTGGGTTTCTTGAAACTATGAGTATTAATTCTTTTTCTAAATTGTACATGGATGGACTGACAAAAGTGGTAGTAATGAATTGTATTAACCTGACAAGTAAACTTAAGTATCAATTTATATTACAAAATATCGTGTTTTAAGTAATTGTACGGCCAACGGTCTCAGATATATCCTTTTTTGAATTGTATAACATCATTTTATGTGCGGAAATGTAGAGTTAATTGAATAAAGCATGGATTACTGTTTCTAAAGAGTCTGTATGTAATAATCAATGTAATATTGAACCATACTGTACTGATAAGTAACTGATGATGATAATCAGAAAAAAGAGTATCCACTGTAAAGCAATACAGGGGTCTGTAAAGTCATGCTGAAACCAAGCTGAAGGCATAGATGAAGCGTTATGCTACAAGTTTCAGCTAAGTTTTCAGCCGGACTCTACGGACCCCTTAAGGGTCAAATCCGTTCATTTCATATGATGAGAAATAGCTGCGTCTACTGCATACTTGTCACCAAAATTCAAAAGGGTATTGTTTCATGATATTATTTGTATTTTTACATGGCATATCAATCGTGAGCGACTATGAAACTATACTGTTTTTCAATAAAGAAAGATATAAAACTAAATTAACTGTATGTGTTATTTTGTGTATTTAATCATTTGTTTCATCTTTCAACCTACCCAAATATTCATTAATCATCCTTCACATTACATATTGTTTCATAATGCTAACTACTGATTATAATTTGTTATCTTATGATTGACATTTTCAAAATCAAATAATTTCAAAATATGTTAGTCACTGCTAGTATGCACTTACATTGACTATGGAAGATAACAAAAATATAAGCATGGAGGAAAATTAAGAAACCAAAAGCATTGCAGCAAATGCTACAGTAACACGAATCTATAAACAATATTAGCTATGGCGTCGTAGTATGCTGGACTGTACAAATAAAGTTATGCTCGCCTTCGCAGTAACTATGAAATTAGTCAACAACATTGGTGACTGACTTACTGTACCCTAATCAGGGCTAGAGTAAACCAATGAATTTAACTACCAACTACTCTAGTACGTTTTTATTAGCTCTAGAATTAGTTTGTAGTTTGTACACTGCATGTTGTCATTATGAACATCATAGTTGCTTTCGGTCGAATTTTTTGAACTCTATCCATCCATTTCATGCCTAACAAAATTCTCGAGTCCAATCCACCAAGGAATAGCTTTTGAATAGACAAGCAAGAGTGGGTACCCAAAACACTTTTATAGCATATCAAGACAGCAAATAATTCCAGTATTTACATTTGGTATGTTTAACTTAACGTCAAATCAAGTTTCATAGTCAACCATGGAAAAAATAATTGGTAATCTCAAGTAGCTTCCTATCTGCATTAAAAAAGAACTTGCATATATACTCGCTTTTACATATATAGCGTGCAATAGCAATATGAACTCGTCCAGAAATCGAACTGGTTCTCTTATTCTATCCCACGGACTCATGTTAGGGTCTTTATGGAAGGTATGGGAACATGCAAGGCGAAAGGCAACCAACCACTAAATAAGGAAATCCATCATCATAGCCGTTTGTGACTGAACTGAATAGAATATATGGAAGGGCCTGATAACTCATGTAATTCTATTGCGACCATATCAGTTTTCTTTTGCTCTTCCAATAGGTCAGTTCTGGACACCAAACCTAGATTATAGTAAATTGTTGACTGCGACAACGTTTGGGCACAAAATAATCATGGGTTCCAAAGTCACCCTCATTTTTTTCACATTGTTGGCTACAAGTTTAGCTGATGACTTCATAAGGTGAGTTTTCGCTTAATTATACAAAAAAATATTGCAGTTTTTGTTGAATATTATATGAATCTATCATATCTACATCATACTGATCAGAAATTTTTGGTTTGTTAATTTTATGCGTGTAATTCATAAGGATAAATAGTATCATGCACTTATTTCATCCCTTTTAATCCAGTTGCACAGGCAGTACTTATGTAAATGGTAAAGGTTACGCCATTTTGTACCAAATATAATGTATATATAATCCTTCGAATGTCTAACCGTGAATATGACTGACGTAAGCAATTAATAACACGTAGTATGTTTTGAGAACTAACCAAAAGTGAAAGCAAAGTGCTCAAAATGCAGTCCTAGGTGACAATAATAATCAATAAACTACAGCAAGCGGACATGAAAAAGTAGTAAACAGGTTGCATATTACAAACACATTAGTCTATTTTTCTATCCCTATCTTGTTTGGCGTCTTACAACCTCTTACGATTAAAAAAATGAGCATGCGTAGAAACCTGTTTTTTGTCCTATCTTGTTTACTGTGTCTCAGAACCCCTGAATACCAAATTTTGATAAAATCGACCAATCACTGGGGATTTAACAAAACACGCATGCGAAGAAACCACTTTTTTGTATTATATTTATTAGAGTGTCTTGAATACCAATAGTCCAATCAACGAAGAACTGATCAGACCGATCCGGCGGACGGATTTTAAAAAAGCGCGCATGTGTGGAAACCAGTTTTTGTCCTTATTGACATTCACGATTTTGTGATCTCCCCCTTCCCTCTTGGGGTAAGAGGGGGAAGTTAATGCGTTGCGTTCCCTTTAGCATCTTGCATAACATCTGAATACAAGAGTTGAACTTGATGTACTTACTAAAGCATAACCGTTCGAAACTCTCATTCCACCCTCCACGGGGAAAGGAATTGGGAGGGGGGTATTGTCAAACTATGTTAGCGTTGCAACACTTTGCCAAAATAATATTATGTACACGATACACCTAGTTTCATTAAAATTCCTCCAGTTGAAGAGATATTTTGGTGACAGACAGGACAGTCAGACGTGTCGGTTATTTCATTCTTATTCTTATAACGCAGCTTCGCTTCGCTCCCCTAGTAATAAATAATAGCACATTGAAATTCCGTAGTTGATAGTGTTTGCCAGCGCTCGAGTTAATCTATAGGCAGGCAGGTTTAGATAGTCATTTCGCAATTCAATTAAAACTGATTCGTCTTTGCTATTTCAACATTCTATCTACAGATTGTTGTTTAACAGCAAACAAAGAGAACCAAATACGTCATATTGCTCAATCCTGAAATTTTGCATAATTTTAGTAACAAGGACCATCTACTTAGAATTTGACGCAAAGCTAGAGGCATGCAATAACTTTATGCCTATTGAAGGTATGGTTTTGCGATCTTCTTTTTGAGAAATTCTAATTCATCGGACATGCTTCATGACAACATGGAACTCTCAATGCTCTATATACTAATTATAGATACCTCAACCATTCAATAGGAAAACCTTCACTGCTCATGAATGTAGTTAGTTACAAAACTTTGCTTTAGATCAGCATTTCCACGAAGTAGCCTATAATGTGTATAAACTTAAATGGTTTCATATTCATTCACTTTCTCAACTATACCTAAGATGTGTCACAGTGTCACCCACACTAAAGCAAAATTTATACGTTTTAACTTGCTGAATCACGAAGCACACATTCATGTTCCTGTGTTTATGTGTATTAGTAGTTTTACCAGCGAGCATAAATGACATTCACATTTTGACTTTGGACAATGTCAGTCAAGAAAAATTCCCTTTACAGCATGTGAGGGTGTGATATGAATATGAAACTGACTGACTGTGCTGATGCTGTATGTAGTAATGTGCAATATGAAGTACAAGTGGTTTTACTTTGGAGTTGCCTGAGTTTGAAGACTCTGATTGCATGAACGATCTGTATAAATGAGGTTAAAGACACCAGTCACAAATAAAAAGCATGCATCATGTGTATACTAACACAAGAAAATATTTAACCTGTATATTGTGTGTTATGTAGCTTAGCTGCAGCACATAGAATATCAACTGTAAGATTGTTGAGGGATACGAATAGGTCACAGATTACACCCAGAACCGACAATAAGGGGCAATTTGAAGGCCTTCGCAAAAATGCTAAGCAGCAAACTCGCATAGTTTTCAATTGCTTTTTCCATTTGCACGTGATTTTCCAAGTTGAACAGTTGTTGAATTAATTAGTGTTCGCAAAAAATGCAAAAACTATCTGTTTGTAAGTTACTTATTACGACAGTACATAAAAGACGGTGCAGCTTTGTATAGTTTTGAAAGGAAATCCATACTGTTTCGTCATATGCTTTTTTAATGCTTCACCCAGTTTGTAACAACTGTAGCTTTTAAGGTCCAATATAAAAGAATTTTGAAATTGACATAACACAAATAAACTAAGATGACGTTTAAACCTATAAGTGCTGGTAGATCACACATTTTGAATCGATTCTGATTCAAAATGTAAAAGTCAACTTGACATTTCTCTGCTCCGTTTGTATCCCTTGTACATATCCGGACAGTATTTCTGAGTTACTGAAAAACATATAGAACATAAAATTGTAGGTTTATAAACGACTTTAAGCTCACAAACTTGACAGGCTGAGCAAAATATTCTTTCAGCACACGAGGTCGAGGTCGATGCCTAAAAATAATGTAAGACTGCATAAGTGCTCGCAAAATAATTTTGGCTTCTGATTGGCTTTATTCAAATACTGCTGTGCATAACTTTTGAAAATGAAAACTTTTGCATTATTTTGCGCTTATGCATTTATGCAAGGCCCACCGGGCTGCACCCTTTCTCATACATGATAATGGCCAAATTGAAAAAATGAACTGATTGAGTATAGCAAATATAGAAATGAGTAAATTTACTAACTTTACTAATTACTATACTAATAACCTGGGGTTGTGGGAGTGAACAGATGCATGAACATGTGTATAGTTTTCCCAATTTTTCATCATTCTTTTTAACGTTTTTAGAATCCCCCTGACAAAAGTGAAGTCCGCCCGGAGGCATTTTCAAGAAGTTGGTACAGATATTGAATTCGTTCACCATCGACTTGGAAATGTTAAGGGAGGAGCCGAACCGCTTTCAAACTATTTGGATGTAAGTAAAGTACCCACGAAATGCATATTTTAGATAAATACTCACATGGTCGGTTGATGAAGTTTATCAAAACTTTTAATCTTAGGCTCAATACTATGGACCCATTACAATTGGAACACCACCACAAAACTTCCAAGTAGTTTTTGACACTGGCTCATCTAACCTTTGGGTTCCATCTAAAAAATGCAGCTGGACAAACATCGCTTGCTGTATGTTTGCACCAGTATTTTGAGCAAACACTGTTCATTGAGATTTTTTAACCTAAATCTTTTTTTTCAGGGATTCATAATAAATATAATAGCAAAAAATCCAGTACCTACAAAGCCAACGGAACAGAATTCGAAATTCGTTATGGGTCTGGGAGTTTGTCTGGGATGTTATCTCTTGATACTGTTTCTGTATAAAACTAATACCCATATATGAATTTTTTCGAGTATAAACATACAAATCATTTAGCCAATTTGCACTCACTCGTTTTTCAGGTTGGAGGCATCAAAGTTCGGAACCAAGTATTCGCCGAAGCGATTAAGGAACCAGGTCTTACCTTTGTGGCAGCCAAATTCGATGGGATCTTGGGAATGGGTTATGACAACATAGCAGTAGATGGCGTCACTCCCGTTTTCTACAACATGGTCAAACAAGGAGCTGTGAAAAGCCCAGTCTTTTCGTTTTATCTCAACAGGTTAGTTAGTTATAGCAGTACCCGACGAATGCATCATGCATTATACTATGAGAATTATGAAATGTATAACGAAAATGAAGCAACGGAAGATTTATGACGCCATTATGTACTGAATTTTTCTTTTAGAGATGCAACTGGTAAACCAGGTGGTGAGCTTATTCTCGGAGGCTCGGATCCCAAATACTACACAGGGGACTTTACTTATCTGCCTGTGGTGAAGAAAGGTTACTGGCAAATCAAGATGGACAAATTAGAGGTAGGAAAAGGAGGAACATATTGTAAGAATGGATGCCAAGTGATTGCTGACACTGGAACCAGTCTTCTTGCCGGACCTTCAGCAGAAATTAACAAATTGAACGAAGAATTAGGTGCCACTCCTTTGGTAGCTGGAGAATATCGTATTGACTGCAGCCTGATTCCCAAGCTTCCCACTTTGCATTTCACTTTGGGAGGAAAAGTTTTCACTCTGGAAGGAAAAGACTACGTCCTTAAAATTACACAGATGGGCCAGACCGTGTGCTTGTCTGGATTCATTGGGTTAGATGTTCCAGCTCCAATGGGACCTCTCTGGATTTTGGGAGATGTTTTCCTTGGAAAATACTACACTGAATTCGATATGGGGAATGACCGAGTTGGGTTTGCTACAGCTGTTTGAGTCTATTACTAGCTGGATTGAATTATTATTGCATTTTTGCTGACATTTATTTCTTCTTCTTTGTTATAACTCAAATATTATTATTTTATCTCGACAATAAATAATGTGGTATAACTTCACAGATTTTAAAAATTAATGGTGGTACTCCGATACGAGATATTTATTCTTCACATTACTATTTTTGGTGCACTTTACATTAATCAGTTCGAGCATATGAAAATATATATAAATCTTATAAACTAGTTGACTGTAAGGCTACGCATTTTGTGTATACGCTTTGTTCAATAAAAAGTAAAAGCAAAGCAAAATTTGATTCAAAACATGGAAACAAAAATGGACTATCTCATCGGCCTTGGTTGGAAAAAATATACTTGATTTTTAAGGGCCTTGACTTGTAATAATTTTAACTCAAATTCTTCATTGTCTATTGAGCAATACTCATCGGATGAGTCCAGTGGGATTATTTCAACTTGGGAGCAATGGTACACAGAGGCTACATTAGGACTTCCCCCTTTAAGGCGACGAAGGCCTTCTTGAATAAAATCTGTAGTTCCATTTAAATTTCCTCCTATTTCCAACTGCAACATGCCATCTCCTTTCGAACGAACATTTAATTCATACGTATCAACACAAAAGGAACTCCAGACTCCACACTCGGGATTTTCGTGGGTTAGATCCATAGCTGACAATTTACCTCCTAAGAAAACGAACAGACAAATACACAATATAAACTTGATTTTTAAGCTGTGGATTTCGAGTATAATAGATAATGTCATGCTCCAATGATTTCAACGCCACTGATTTTACGACAACTAGTTTTGAATATAACGGTTATAAACATACCAAAAATGCTTCCGAGAGCGCTTAAGATTCTAAAAGGACTGTATGAGGATCCTTTCCGAGCCAATTTCTCCATTTGGCTTTTACATTTTGCACATCCACTGCAGTAAGGTTTATATTTTATTTCTGCCTTCACAAATTGCATAGGAGTTCGCAATAGTGACCATATAGTATTAAATCTTTGTCCTAAAAAGTTTGGCATGCCTTCTTTAAATTTTTCTGCCTCTCTGAAGGTTCCAATACTAACTCCAGTGAGAGCATACACTGGTTTGAAATCTTTCTGTTCTTTTTCAGCCTACAAGAATATCAATAAGAAGAATGACATCAGTTTTGAGGTTTTCATTGTGTAATTTAAATAATTCAAAATTCAATAACACTCACAGTTTCAGTCGGAACTTTGATCTCTAGGACATCTCTAGTGCAGTAGTTGTGTCGGATGATAGCCATAGTCGATTCGGCAATAAATTCTGGCTTAGAAGAAAAACTTCCGTCAAACAAGTTTTTCGCAAAATAGTTCTGCGTTCCAACAGGTATTACAGCAAGAGGAAACCTTTTAGTCGCGTCGTCAAAATCTTCCCTGCGCATTAAACCTGTAACAGTCTGCGAACAATTAAGAGAAGGAAATATTCTCTCACCTTGTGTTTCAAGTTCCTTATACATAAGGTGTAAAGTAATCCTGTGAAGAAGTGAAGATTTATTTTGAATATTTGGCAGACATACCTCAAAAATAGTGCCATCACCTCCCGCAACGGCAATAATGTTCGTTTTGTCAATAATTCCAGCCAAATCTCGAGCTTCTGAAACCTTTTCGGTTTTAACAACGCTAACTAAAAAACCTGCTAAGTGCAGCAGTGGTTCAGCGTACTTTTCAAAGTCTTTCCTAGCATTTCTGTAAAAAAAGTAAAAATACTGACTGATTTTCTCATGTCCCGGTGCTGGTAATCTTCCAAATTGCAAATGTAATATAAATATCCTTCTTACCTATTTCCCGATACAGGATTCAAAAGCAGTGTGATGTGCTTGTTATATGCGTCGTCAGGCAATACTTTCCGACCACAAATATCTGCCTCTTCACAATAGGTCCTCATCAAATAGAACGTTCTAAATTATCAGACGGTAAAAATTAGTCGAACAAAATCTTTATTCATGGAATTATAAAATATATAGCTGTAGTGCATTATTACTTTCTCCTTTCGAGAGCATATTTAACCCCTTGGTATCCCAAAATAGAAAAGAACACACTTTTCTTCCAGTTATTTCTTAAAGTTTTAAAAACTTTGGCCATTATATTTTTTAAATAAAAATGAGTATCACACTATAAATCACTAGCCATTCCGCTAAACACTTCAACTGCAATATTGGCCAAAATACCAATTTTCCTGTCTTCCAGTTGGCTCTGTTTATTATCCCGGACGCTGACTACCTGTGAATTTAAAAGTGCAAACGCCGTGAATCGTTTAATTTCAGTAGTAATTATGAACTTTTCTCTATTTTGTTGAACCGGTGTTATTACATTAATGCATAAGCATGGATTTAGCATTGATAATGGGAACAAGAGAAGTTTTTGAAAACACGAAGCGCCAAATGCAACATGTTAACCACTACGGTCTCAAAACCACCCGACCACCCGACTTTCTCTTTGCTGCAGTGTTAGGTTAGGTTAGGAGGTTTTTAGTGTGTGCAGCAAAGAGAAAGTCGGGTGGTCGGGTGGTTTCGAGACCGTAGTACACAACCACAGCATAAACACCTGAAAGGCAGATACGGCGGTCTTTTTATCTTCCAACTTTGTTCCAGCGCACCCAACTTTCTTCTAGTGTTGTGGTTAGGTTCGGTTAGTCCAAGAGAAAGTTGGGTGCTGGAATAAAGTTGGGTGATAAAAATACGGCCGTAAGGCAGATCATGGATCATGTGCATTAGCGTTCTGCGCATCTGCGTTCTTTAGGACGAAAGAGGGAACCTTCTCACTGTTTTTTTTTTGCATATGAATATTGATTGTGATGTGACTTTATAATTAATAATGAAAGTATTATGTTTTATAACTCCGATTGTGAGAATCTACGTTGAAAACTCAACTTATTATGACGTATGCGGTTTTCGCTGACTTTTGCATATGTGTCAAGAGATTTACGATAACACTAGCAGAGACAGATATGAGTATTTAATTGACTGACTTATATCCAAATAAGCTTAAATGCAGCTAAAGGATGACTGCATATTTACATTGTGCTTATGGTTTATAGGAGAGGATGATATGGAAACAATTGACAGGATGACAGGAAACATGCTGCTTTTCTGCATGAAGTTTATTTCATAATAAAACAAGATTAGAAAAAACAATTTTAAAGCACAAAACGATTGCTTATTTTTTAAATAAACTTCTAAACGCATGTATCACACGAAACATTTAATGAACAAAAAATTATCCTTCAACAATATGAATATGCTATCTGCATACATCGTAATAAAACCAGTCCACTGGAAATTTACAAGCATAAAAATAAATGCTGTTTATCCTTTCAGTCCATGTCGTTCACGCATGCAAAGCTACAAGTTTTGACAACCTTTGCTTCAGTATTGCTATTTTAGCACGAACTACAATTTATATAAATAACGGAATAAAACAATAATTAGTAATAGTAATATAGAGTATTATTATTTTCAAAGAATTGAGAAAAACAATACTTTTTTAATTGCTTATTTCATGGCTCAATCAATAGTGCTCAGCATATGAGTTTATATTATGTGTGATTTCAATACTGCATAAAACTATGAACTAAGAAGCGACTGCTCATCGCTGTTGGGAGGGAACGAAAATGTTCTTATGAACTTTCACCTTAAATTGCTTGTTATGGCTATCAGAAAAATACTATTAATAAAGTCACAGTGCACTATCACGTTTAAGGTTAGGCTACACATCTTAAGGTACTAGGCCTAAAAGTTGCAAATTTTTAAAATGCTCATTTTCAAATGACTGGTTAGAATGGATTAATTCTACTTTCATACTATATTCGTTCGAATTGAAACATTACATGCTAAATACATGCTAGACAAAGAGGTACATTTTTCACAGTTTTAGTGTGAGTAACAGTAACCTGTAACACTAGTAACACTTCCATATTAATATTCCTTCATAATTATCAAGTACTTATTAAGAGCTGGCCTTTCGTAACATCAATAGATATAGATACCCATATATTGTAATACAATGTTCAGTTACATCATTATGCATTGTTTGGCGTTGAACACCCATGTATTAAACAATGTATAAGATTTTATTATTCTTGTGGAGCTAGTGATTAATGATCATTTAGGTCATGTTGTAAAGGTACATTTAATGTGAGTGACAGTCCAATAGTCATGAATTTATTCCTTGAATATAAATAAAATATATAATATATTAATATATATTATATTTTACCAGTGATGATACGCAGCACGCAAGATCCAAGATCACATTTTAATTTTACATTATACAGAAGGTACATCGATTTTTATACGATTTGGATCGTTTTTACTGATTTCAAGACCATTCCTATTGGAACTAGTAGGTGTATTGGAGTTACGATTCAAGCTTTGGTTATTCAAACCATCATATGGCACATGGATTCTAACAGCTTCCCCACCAGGAATGTTCAAAGCAGTGGAACAATTATTATTATTGCTATTACTGGGAATATGTCTCTCTCCAGAGTTGAAGGAATGTACGGATTTCCTAGGACTTACAGGCGGAGGAGTACTTCCTCTTGAGTTCACCAGAATACGAGATGAGGGAGATTCATTCTCCAGTTTGCCTCTATTGCTAGAAATTTGCGAAGAATGCGTTATTGAGAAATGCGATTGAGATATGTTTCCAGCGAAATGTTCTCTTCCAATAGAGTTGACTTGTACACGGGATTTCAGTTGAGGAGACCTTGGTGGAGGGGGAGGCGGGCTGCCTCTCTTTTTTAAGCTATTCACTGCCCGGCTCTCACTTCTAATTTGATGACTGCGATTTTGACTTTCGGGGTTCACAGACACGTTTACTTCTTCTAAATTCAGGTCCTGCTCTGCACGAATCCCATGATTTTGCCAACTAGTAGTTCCATTCTTTGTTTTTTTATTTGACACATTGACATCATTTGTTACCATACCTGAATTTAAGGCTGAACGCACTACGAGTTTTTCGTCTTCATGGGTTCGAGTGCTTCTATTGCTAATGGCACTACTCATAGAAGATTGGCTTTGAAAAGCAGTTTCTTCGCTTACACTTCCTTCACGGTTTTCGGAAGCCCCATGGCTAATAATCCTTGATTCTGAGTGATCACTCGATACTCGAAATAATTCCGGATCGGAAGGCTGATATTCTATAGTAGTTGCATCTGACGGGGCTATTTCGCTAACTACGGAGGAGTTAAAATCTTGCGGAGTATTATTACCAGGATTTGGATCACTTATTCTGCCTGAAGGATCATTAAAAGAAGTTTCTATTTGCTGGGTTCGAGTGCTCTTGACTTTTACGCGTTTCATGACAGGAGCAGGTTTTTTAATATTTTCGACCAAACCAAAAGGTTTTGAAGGGAATTCTTCAGGACCGGCTTCTCCAGCAGAATGTAAATTTTTTGTCTGGAGCTCGTCGGTGCACTTTTGATACGCAAGAATAGCTGTATCGTAATCCATACCAAAATCTGAGGGAATTTTAGACTGTAGATGGTTCAGAATGTCATCCATATTTTTTTTCGCCAGCAATTCCTTTCGATGAACTTTAAGAATAGTGTAAGCAGCACAAACCATAACGTTTTCACCTTCTAAAAGATATATGTCCCATAAACGGAGAGCCAAATCAAATGGAACCCGGTCCAGAAAACATTGAAAATACCACTTCAATGTATACAATCCAGAGTCAACATCATGTTTGTCAAAATGTCTCTTCAACTTCGGCATCATTTTTGTCAATATTTTATCATGATGGGCTTGAAAACGAACTAATTTAGGGAAACCAGCAACGAAAAAACCTGCAATTAAAGGCACGATAAAATGTAAAAACGCTATAGATAAATAGCAATATATAGTGCACAAACGCACACAGGTCTAGAAATGGCACAAATGAAATAAGAAGTCTATTATGAAAAATCTGAATTCTTCGCAAGGTTGGGACATATGTGCAATGTGCAACATAATTTTATGATATATTTAGCTTTAGCAAATTTAATTCCTTACCATGCATTGCATACTTTCGATTTGTCATAATTTGATGCAGACCCCAAAATGCATCTTCTTCATCCATGTAAACAAGTAGTAAAGCTGCAATTTGGGACATTCCTTGACAATAACCTACTTCCGAATTGTAGAAAGAATAGGTGCAAAGTACATCGAACAGTGATTTCTGCTTAACTCCGTATCGCTCTCTAAACATGATATGATCTCGATAAGTTCTGTTGACGTCTAAATCAATTTGGCGTATATCGGGGGAATGTTCTTTAGCTAATTGATGAAGCTTCTGAAATAAAACGATGGTACCTACTTTATTTTCCCTTCCAAATAATATTCGTTTTACGTTTTCGATCAAACAAACCTGATATCCCAGTTCCTTGTGCTCTTCTTTTAACTTGGCAACTTCCAAAAATAGACTCCAGATTGAACCTCTAACTTTATTGGGGATGCCTTTATAGGTTCTACGTCTCAATTTCTCCCTATTTTTGTATTTATCCCAAGCCTTGTACATTTTTAACCATTTTTCAGAGCGCTTAACTTCCAGTTGTTGTCTTTTCAACTCTTCAAAGCCTAATTTGTAGGGCAGTTTAGTATCACTGCAAGTAAAAGTTTCATATTATCCAGTTAGTCCAGTTTCGATTAAATCTCAATTAGTTGAGTCTGTATACAAAAGTATAAAAGTCAAATGTCGAGATTGCCAAAAGTATAAAAAAAAGTATAAGTACCCAGAAGTATAATGCACAAGTTATGTGAGACAGTCAAATGTATAATTCTTGTATTTTACAAAAATGCATCAAGGTCAACAAATATTTGGATATGTTTTAATAATTATGCTTAAATATTTAATAATCTTAGATAGTTAATTGTTACTTTGTCAATTTTTCCCGCTTTGGTACTGGTTGAGTGTCATCAACTTCGTCGTCACTATCCAATGATCGTTTTTTTTTCAGTCCGTGAGACATGTTATTGGCAATGCCTCTTAAAAATCACTTAAGTCCATTTCACTTAATTGAGCAACCAAAGTCTGTATCCGTTTGTCCAGCATAACTTGGCATGACTTTTGTAAACTTTTGCCATTTTAAATTTAAAATATAAAAATGTAATTTTTTTGCCAAATGAGACTGCTGCAACTTTCAAACAAAATGCTATCAACGGACAACAAAAAATAATTTGTTTATCATACTCAATTTAGATTATACATAATTTGCATGCAAACAAACATTATACATTTGACGCATTTGCATGTTTATACATTTATACATTTGAAGATTATACTTTTTTTTATACTTTTGGCAATCTCGACATTCGACTTTTATGCTTTTGAGATGGGACCCCAATTAGTTAGTAGATTCAAGTTTGAGAGTGGGACCCTATCCTACGTTAACCAATATTTTTCTGGCAATTGACTCACACAGCACGCTGTTGTTCATGTGTTTTTGTGAGTCTGTATACAAATGTATAATAGTCAAATGTAGGTATTGCCAAATGTATAAAAAAATTTTTATAATCTTCAAAAGTATAACGTGAGTGAGTCAAGTGTATAATTCTTTAATTTTACCATAATGCAACAGAGTCAACAATTTTTTTTTTTTTAGTTTTACATTATATTAAATATTTGATAATCTTATATAGTTGTTAGTTCATTAATTTCTGCCACTTTGTTACTGGTTTTCGTCGTCACTATCCAATGTTTGTTTTGTTTTCAGTCCATGAGACATGTTATTGGCAATGCCTCTTAAACAATCATTCAAGTCCATTTCACTTAAATTAGCTACTTAAGTCTTAAAGCGATTATTTCTGTAAACTTAAAAAATACAGATGTATTACTCGTTGGATAGTGACGACAACGAAGTTGATGACACACGACCAGTAACAAAGCGGCAGAAATTAATGAATTAACAATTATCTAAGATTATTAAATATTTAATATTATGTAAAGTTAAAAAAAATTTTTGACCCTGTTGGATTATTGTAAAATAAAACAATTATACATTTGACTCACTCACGTTATACTTTTGAAGATTATAAATTTTTTTTTATACATTTGGCAATACCTACATTTGACTATTATACTTTCATGGTGGGACATACATTGTACATTAATTTTGATCAAAATTACAGGCTAAGGGCTAAGCAACACAATACACATACTGAATAAATCCGTGATGATCAGTAGCATGATATATTTCAAAAGTGGAATCATCCCAGTGGTCAGTTTCAGATCTATCCTCCCGTCCCTTTTCATATTTTGCAAGAATACCACGCCTTTCTTCTTCAACTTTATCCACAAATTCCTCTTCTGATTCCTCCTCGCCCATTGCACTTGTAATTTGGATTTGGATTAATTATATTGTGTATTAAGTTACAGTAGCGATTGTTAATGAATGGCAGGAGTGAGAATCTTCAACCTAAAAAGATAAAACACTGTATAAAAATCCTCTAATTAACTGTGAGACAATTTTCAGGGAGGCTGGTGCGCAAAATAAGCCTGTTTCGTACCGATCTTGAGCCAACGGGCATACAGATGTTGACCATTGTAAAAAACACGGTTTGTCATACGTGTAGCCGAAACAGAATGTCATTCCACAGAGCTGGGCTCGTCCACTGCAAATTTTAAGACCCACACCTATACCTGCATCAACGGAACCCACAATTTAAAAAAAAATGGGCCTCAAATTTGAACAATGCAGAATATACCTTGAAATCAATGAAAAATGCAATAAATAACAGTTTAAACTTAATCACCATGGAAACCCTTAAGAGTACCGGGGCAACTGAGGGAGCAAAATATGTTCGATGTTAAGAAGAGCAAACATTTAATTTGCTTTTACCTGTCGTAACTCACTCGTGTGCTTAGTTAGTTAGTGTTCATCTTTTTTACTGTAGATTTATCAAACTAGCAAAAGCACTAGCTCTTGTCGTTTTTAAATAGCTGGAATTCTTCACACCTGTTTGAAGTCCTAATTTAGTGGATAAGTTACATTTTTGCAGTTCAACAATACCGAATATCTAATCATCCACATCAGTCTCCACTCTCCAACTCTCCATTCACAGTGCACAGAGACAGGTGATATGATGATAAACCCTTTTCTATTTCTGCATATATACTTCTCAAATGGTCCCAACGTCCCACACACAAGAATATATAAACAAATAGAAGCTTAAAAGTTGAGTATAAGTCTTTTGGCTCGCTCTCTAGCACACTGCTACCATAGAAGTAGATTACTATATAACACACTGCCACTAACTTTTTGAGACGACGCAACAAACTGTACGCCTCATCTTGAATCTCTGAAAGAGAACTGAACTTGGGTTGTTTTTGTTTGTTACGACATTACTTCAAGTTTTCTATAGTTGTCTCTTTTCCAAGAAAATCTAGTCTGTCTATAATAAGTCTCAGTCGTAGAACGTAGGATTCTCACTTTACCATCGGACTTTCAAAGATATCGCTTCATCTCTATAAGCACTTAATTGTCCTGCATGGTCGTTTTTCTGGTTTTCCAATCTCATTCGTCTCTGGTATATCTGGTCTGCATAGAAATGCAATGACATATTTGCATGCATACACTAAAAAAGTGGAATGTTGAGACCTCAGTTAGAATGCAAATTTGCAATAACAAACAAGACAAAAATGTAAACTGAAATATAGTCTATATCATTAAAAATCCAATTAAAAAAGTAGAGCATTATGCTTCGTAAAATGTGCATGAATCTTGATAGGCCTTCATGCAAGTTAACATTTATATAGCTAGTTCCCTTCCTGTTTCACGATGTAAGACTCTTCATTAAAACCATAGAGCTGTTTTCACATCACACAATACGAAAAATACAAATTATAAAGAAAGTAAACAACTTATAATTCAAAACAGAATTACGGAATCTTTACGATTTTGTGGGTTCCTTGATTTGTTTCTGAGCTGGACTCGTTTTATATTTGTTAGTTATTTAGCTGTACCATGCAAATTGTCCTTCTCAAAGCTTCGGAAAATGCTGGTGAGGATTCATCAGAGGGTGGATCCGACAAGTACGTCGGCAAATTGAGTTCGTTCGGATGGAACGTAGTAAACATTCCTGTGATTTCCTTCAATTACCGTTCGCTTGATACCCTCTGGAAAGAATTTCTATCAGTTGCCCATTATGATGGTATAAACAAACCTAAATAACATATTTATCCTTCTGTTGTTGGATGCAATTTAACTATTGTCATCCTGTCATACCATTTCTTATCTTGTATAAAATAATCATGCGTAAACATACCCGAGTACGAAATGGAAAGTGGATGCACCCATGTCCATGGGATATGTCCATAATCCCGAAATAGGATTCAGATAATGTCTTTAAAAAATATGGCCTGCTTAGGTGTAATATTTTCTAGCCCTCGATGTGTCCATAGTTTGGAGCAAGCTATTGAGACATATGGAATCGATCCTAAACTGAAAACGACTATAATTGAAAAATGGAAGGACAAACGAATTTTTTGCATCGGGCCATCAACTCTTTGCTGTGCTACTAAATTGTTCAGTCTTTCTGGGGACAAAGAGCTTACTAAATGTATTGTCAGCAATGATGGGAACGCTAAATCTCTTGGAGCGTCAATCTTGTCCAGTACGAATTTTTATGACTTATTTTATTTGAAAGAAAATCAGCGTTTTTTTTCACGAATGTATAAATTGTTGTGCTCTTTGCAGCTCATGAACGAGAACCAATAGTTCTTAAACTTTTGTATCCCAGTGGTAATTTGAAAAAAGATACAATAGAAACCATCTTGAGGGATGCAAAAATTCCATACAATGTGGTAACCTGCTATGAAACTATTGAATACCCCGGGCTAGGAAAAAGTTTAGCGTCTTTGAACTATCCACCTTTGGTAATGCGTATGTGACAATAGTCAAATGATTTGTTCTTGCTTAAAAAAGTAGTAAGTAAACAACTAACGGATACGAAATTTTAGGAGATTACAGCATTTGTTTTCTTCAGCCCCTCAGGAATAAACTACGCTATACCGCATTTATCAAACCTTAGGAGTGCTAACAAATATGTGGGTTCTTACACAATTCTATCAAATCATAGAAAACCTTTATTACTATTTATTCATTATAAAATAGTTTTTCGGTTTTACAGTTTGTAGCGTTGGGTCCAACGACTGGAGAGGCATTGAAACAAATTGACTCTATTTCCCCCCAGCAAATATTCCAGTGTAAACATCCGAACCCAGAGTCCTTAGTGGACGTTCTGAATGCTCTCCAATAATTTTCAATTGACACTTCATGGGGCCAAAACTTATACTAGTATGGAATGCTGGATACCACGATCACGTCGTATTTATTCGCGAAGTATAGTCCGCGCAGAATTGAAACGGAGGGAATGCAATGCTATGGGACATGCATTTGTGTGTATTCGACGTCCGTTTGAGTTTTGAGAATAGAGTACATACGTTTATAGTGTTTTATCTGATTACATGACTGTCTTTTCATGCACTACGAGGAAGGGAAATTATCGGATTCATAACTTCTGTGCAATCATTGAGATTATGATCTAAATTGCCTTCAGATTCAGAACGAATACGTATATTATTTGAGTGCAAATGTAAATAAAGAAGCATATTTTGAGTTAAGAAAAATTGCATGATGTGACTTCTGGAGGTACCCAATAATTTTTTAACCAAGGCTATAGCTAACTGACTGAGCAAGCTTATGCAAATGAAGCTGCAAGCACTTAATGTTACTGCAAACATACAAGTCAAAACAAACGGTAAAGCTACATTAGTGTGCAAGATTTACTTGCATTTGATGAACGTACGCAATTAATTTCATAGCTTTGATTTTCTACTTGCTGCTGTGCAAGTGTGGGACCTGCAACCTTTTCAGTCTATAGTCTCTGTAAATATCAGCGAGTAAAATGACACATAACCTACATCCAACCCATCCAACCTACATCAGCATTCAGCCAGCATTGAGTAAGCGCATGTAAATAGCAAATACTACAGTAGTTTCTTTTCGCCCGAGTTTCGATTTTCGTTCTTTCTAATGAGTCAGTCAAAAATATTTCAAGTGTTTAACTTTTTCAGTAAATTAAGTTTTAGTTTTAGATTATACCTGTCATGATCAGCTGGATTGATCTACATACATAAAAGCCTTTTTTTCATTTCTATAAAAATAATTAAATACTCTAGCACAGTACAGATAAATGTGGATTAAACCCCTGCCCTTCGCTTATCTGGAAGAGCGATTTAGTTCACTTCTCAACCCTACATAATTTCAATTTACAACGATTGGATTTGAAGAGTTAATGCGAATTTCAGCTTGAACTGATTGATTGGATTTTTTAAGGATATTTACGTTTTGGCTACTGGACAGTCGTTACAGAATAGTCAATACTTCGTTTATTCAAAATATGGCGCAGCATGACCAAATAGTTGCAAATGCTCTCAGTTCTTGCAAGGTACCTTACATAAATCCAATTTAGTATCTCAAAAGCCACCAACGAGATATTTTTAATTTTTAAAGGCTGAACAGAAAGATAACGAGAAAGGATTCGGTATGGTGTATTTGTCAAATTCAAACTATTCGTTATATATTATTTGCAGTATAAGAATCAAGATAGCACTCGAACAGAAGTAAGGGACGTTTTGAAGCATTATGGAGGGTTGCGTCCTGTGGCGGAAGTTTTTGGTAAGTTACGGAGTTACCTATTAACACTTTTCATTTTATGTCAAGACCACTTTAGTTGTTAAGAACGTATTCGATTGTTCTTTTCAGTTTTCAATAATGGATCCCAAAAGATGTTACTTGCACTAACAGGCACAGTTCCAATTACTTATAGAGGTACATTTTATCAACTACCTGCTGCTATACCATCTTTTGCTTATCCTATCTTATAAATTATTAGCAAAATTTTGTATGTGATCCAGGGGGCAATTACAATATACCTATAAAAATATGGTTACTTGATACTCATCCAATGAATGCCCCCATGGCATTTGTGCAACCAACACCGGAAATGAGAATTAGAGTTTCACGTCATGTGGATCACAATGGAAAAGTGTATCTTCCGTATCTTCATGATTGGAAGCATGTAAGTTCTGTCTCTACGTGCTAATTGAAATAATATTTATATTATATATGTAATGGAGTAAATACGAGCGGATAAATATTTATCATAGAAGTAGGTATACTACATTATTAGCCCTGGTATATTTGACAGGCATCGTCGGATCTCTTTGGTCTGATCCAAGTCCTCATCTGTACATTTCAAGAGCAGCCTCCAGTGTACTCTGTTATGAATAGCCCTCCTCCGACACAGATGCCTCAGCCACCTCAGCCAGTGCCTTATCCGATGTATAACAATGCTCCGTACCCCACAGGGGGAGTGGTGGCTATGCCAATGCCTGGGGCAAATACAACTCCTGGGGGAAGCTCTCCTCAGTTCAACATGCGACCAAGTTTGCTTACTGCTGCCGAAGAAAAACTACGACGAAGATTGGAGGATATTTACTTGGCATCCGAGATTGCAAAAACTGTGAGTATTATGCAACTAAATTATTCTGCATGAGTGTTAACTTCACTGGCTTTAATGGGGATTCTGACTAGTTAATTATTCTAACTTTATAGACAAAGGAGCAACTCAACGATGGAACACGTAAACTGGAAAACATGGTTTTACGCCTCAATGAAGAAAAAGCCACGCTAGGGAAAAATATTGATGCCTGCCAAAAAGAAATTTCATTGTTAGAAGCAAAGATTGCTAAGGGAAGAAATGAAGAAGATGACACTCCAATTGACAGTGCGATTTATGCACCTGCTCCGTTGTACAAACAGTAAGAGTAAATCAATGTTTGTCTATTTCCTTGAAGAATTTGAGCCCTGTTCATGAATTTTCTGTTATCCCAACTTATAGGATTGTCAATGTATTCGCTGAAGAGGCTGCAATCGAAGATACGATATATTATCTGGGGGATGCCTTGCGTCGCGAAGCTGTAGATCTAGACCAATACCTTAAATACGTTCGAATGCTTGCGAGGAAACAGTTTATGCTTCGAGCAACTTTGAATAAATGTCGACAGAAAGCTGGTTTAGCTGGCTAATTGTTGATGATTTTATTCAATCGCTGCTGCCTTGCAGAAAATTAATTTGTGAGCGTTTCTTCCCCTTGAATTTTCGTGGATAAAGCTGAAAAAATATTTAGAATATTTTAAGTGTAAGTGTGCTGCCGTTTTAGAATTCTGCCATTCTGCTTATCAAAAATACAAAAAATATGAACAGGAGTGGTTGCTTTTGTATGTTCCTCATTCCTCAAGTCTGGTTTACCGAAAATTAAAGGGGATCACATTCCTCGCGAATTATATATATTTTCTAGTAATCTATAGTGCAATTTTTTAGTGATTTTTCCGTGACTCGTCACTCGTATTGGAGCATTTATAACTACAAGTTAGTTATTAATGGTAGGTTAAAGGACATTCACAAAGCCTTGTTCGATGCATAATAATATAATACAAACGAAATGAGATAAAGAATTATTGATAGTTCTCATCAAAAGTTACTTTGTAGATATGTGCTATTTATTGTTTGTTACTGTCTATATACAGATTTGGAGGTTTTGCGGTTGAAACAATTTCATTGTCAAATGCTCATACAATGAACGAGTCCTTTGCAAGTTTGGGTTTTATATGGTTTGCAGTTTGCAGTGTCATTTCAATTTCTGTTTAAAGAACTGAGAAACCTCATTTTCGGCTAGCTAAAGTGTATTTGAGAAGGAACGTCTTTTTAAATGTAGATAGTAGTAGTTCATTGTGTCATTCTCTCGCTCATTTTGAGAGAAAATAATTAACTGACACAGATATGTTTCCCCTTAACTATTCTATATGATACAATAAATGTTTCCGTTTATATACGTGTTGTTCGTTATAATTTTTCAAGATGTAGTTCTTTTACTACTGGTTCTAAGCATATACGCATAAATATATGTATTAATGTATAAATTTTGAATAAACCTTTAAAATGCTTATACGTTGTATGTATTATTTTGGTAGATTATATTGCTAATTCCTTCACTACTCTCTATAAGTACAGAAGGGTAAATTAAATTAACACATTGTGGTGTTTAAAATATATAAACAAAGTTTATCAAAACAAAAAAATCACCAGTCATCATAATCACACTAGACTTTGTGAACTGAAAGTTTGAATCAAGTATAATAACAACAGCAAACAAAATAACAAAATATATACCGTGCATCATGCATCCATTCAGAATTGAAAATTCACGTCGCTAGGTACGGGTAGATCAAATAGTTTCACTGAGGAACGGATGAAGGACTCCTGCAAAACAAAAAAGGTCGAATTTAGTAATCAATCAACGTCAAGACTAAAAGAAATAAATCGTTAAATTGTTGAAAATAAATTTTGAAAAACGAGAAAAGGAACCAGCTATAGCTAATTTTTTCCTCTTTTTTAAAAAGTAATTTTAAAAAATCAAGTGGGCCGTTTATGAGTTATTCGTTAGTCCCCCAAGAGTAAATGGAACAGGTGGATTACATAGCGGATACATCAGTCTCACAATGCAACGTGTTACAAAGCCAATGCAATCAATGTTTTGACTCCAAAAATCTTACCCATACCTTTAAAGTAAATGGGTTATCCGATTGAATCAAACAACGGCCAACACTATTCACAGTCATTATCATCAACAGAGAGCTTCGCTTTAAGGATTAATGGACAATTGGATTCAGAGGCTCAGCCCTTATGGCATTGAGGTCCAGCCTCGCATCAGTATCTTCATCTAATTCTCCTACAACAGCAATATTGTCCCCCCGGATGAGATGGAGTCCCAGAGGAATTTGTTCTATTCCTTGTGAGCCACTATAAACACGTTCATGACTATCATCCAAGATAATATTTATGGTCTGATCAAATCCCTTAAGCGTTCCAACAAAGTTGCGGCCATCTGAAGTTATTATTGAAACCACACGGTTAACGTAACCTTCTAACTGTGAGCTCATTTTAACGCGACAATATAAAAAAAAGTTAAATGTCAAGAAATTATTATTATTGTTGTAATTATTGTCGCAGCAGTGCAAGCCGAAACGAAATTACGATAACCCCGCTCTAAAAGGTTTCGTACACTCGATGGTATCTAACAACAGGACGGTTATAACTTGTTGCACCAGTCAACCTATCTGCATCTATAGAATAGACTCATTCAGTGATGTGAAGGAAGTAAAGCAGATCTGTTTGCTTTCACCACGTTCACTCGTAATGCACGCATCATTTTCTCTTTCAGTAGTATCTACTTCATGCTCCATAATAATGCTAAAAATATCAGAATAAAAAACTGAATGCAAAAGAAAAGTAAAGCAGGTTTTTTGCATTTTTCTGTAAAGGTTCACAAATGCTGACTATAAGAAACGCAAACCATACTTCGTGTTTAAAATGAAGCATCTCTTTTCTTTAGAAACTGGAATTAAGTTCCATGATTTTCTGATGCTTCAATCTTTGGAATAATTGTACTGAGGCAGTACAATATTTACTGTTTACTGCTGCATGTAAACTAACTTCGTAATTAAAGTGTCTCATAATCACCTTCCGCACTCCAAATTATACCCACAAAGCCGGAATAAAAACTGTTACAATTTCTGAAATTTAATTGCAAGTGCATCATAACCTTTATACCTGGAACCCGATTAGTTATATAAATGAGAATAAATGACCAAGTAGGGAAAACACGTATACTTGTTAATAAAATGGAAGCTTTTAAAAATCACAGTTTTCCCCTTTGGAGCTCAGGATACAATTATAGAAACATGAAATGGTCATATTGCGCAAACGACAGGTGATTTCTCCAGGTGATCAGAAAAATGTTTCATTCCCTACACAGCAGTTATAGTATGTACTATACTACCCATGTGTACGTAAATACTAATAGTGAATGTGACTCTGAGTGAGTGAATCTACTGATATGTTAGATTTATTATTAGGTACAGCAGTGTAGTAATGCAAACGGTAGCGAATGGAGCCAAGAAAGAACTGTTGTACGCATCACTCACAAACAGGGAAAGAAACCATATCATACCATCGTCAGTAAACCCATGACACATGCTCATAATATGCTCTCATGTTGTCCCATCTACTTTCTCCTGCGGGTTTATTACGACATATTACTGTTTTGCTCACTTTAATCACAAGGTACGCAAACCCTACTCAATCCAATCTGTTCTGTGCATACATGTATGCATGTATAGTTATGCAGAAAAAGACGCACAGACAAGAAATCATTTCGATACCAATGACTTTCATTTACTGGAGGCTATCTCGATGATGTATATATGAATTTCTCTGTACTCCTCACCCCTCTCGTTACTGCACATGATGAGGACTTGTTGTTTGTGCAACAATTTTACGGCGTTTTATAAACTAGCCACCATTTCATTTTAGATGACGTTCACGTTTAATTTTTATTGTGACAAGACCTAAAATCGTCATAAATTAATTTCTTGTTTGTGTTCGACAATTTATTCTAATAAAGCCATACAAATGTCAGAAATGAGCTACGGAAGTACCAAACGGTCCGGATCTTCGGCCTCTAGAAGATCGCTGTAAGTAATCATATTTTAAAAAACATAGCCCCTCTTTGGATTTCATACAATATGTTTTGGCATGAAGAGTTTGACACTCTGTTTATAATTTGGGTGTACATGCTATGTATGCATATTCTGTTGCATGTTTATATGCGAGAAGATTTTACAAGTCTATGCTTTTTCATTTAAAAATTCCAATGATAATGAGTGAATAAGTTTTTCACAATATTAGCTTAATTGTAACTCAACCACCTGAGGAATTCACGCTATCTACAATTTTCATGGAAATTTAGGGACGGAGACACACCAGAAGAGGGAGGGGAAGATAGGGATGAATCAAAAAGAAGATCTAGAAATCTCTCTGAGAAAAAAAGACGAGACCAGTTCAATGTTCTAATTAACGAGCTCTGCTCTATGGTGGCAACTTCTCCTAGGAAAATGGACAAATCAACAGTTTTGAAGGCTACTATTGCATTTCTAAAGGCACATAATGGTATGGACTGAATGTTTTTTTGGAGCACACTTTCTTTCCTTTCCATTTCAAGAAAAATAAAGTTGCGCATAACATTTTGAAGATATGTGTGCTAAGAATGTAGTTCATAGCTTTTTTAGATAATATAACTTATCTGCAAAGACTTCGCTTTTTAAACTTTTACCGTTTTTAATTCAATTCTTCAAATTTAATGTTTAATGGAAATTGTATGGCTTTTATTTTCAGAGCTCTCTTTACAGTCACAAGTTCAAGAAACACAGGAGAACTGGAAGCCATCATTCCTATCAAATGAGGAGTTTACTCATCTAATGCTAGAGGTTATACCTCAATCTATTTTCAACTATTTAATTAGTATGCATCTGAGTTACTTTTACAGTCACAAATTAGAGCTAAATTATCTGAAACCATAAAATATATAGGACAAGAATAATAATAATAATAATAATAATGAGAGCATCTTACCATAATTTTCAGGCCTTAGATGGTTTCATCGCGGTCATTTCCGATTCTGGAAACATGCTCTACCTATCAGAAAGCATCATATCTCTGCTTGGATATTTACCCGTTCGGCCACATACTTCACGGAAATACTGATTTTTTAGTTTAATTATTGTATTCATTCGACAGTTCATTGCATGATTTCATTCATTTCCAGAGTGACCTTGTGAACAACAGTGTATATGATTACATCCCTGCAGAAGAGAGGTCTGAGTTTTACAACGTTCTCACAAGCGGAAACGAAGGAAAATCTTGCAATGTTTCAGTGGTCACTAACTTTCGCCTCGGTGGTCTAGAAATGAACGAAGAGAATCAAAAATATCAACTTGTCAAGTTTGGTGGATATTTTAAGAGATGGGTGCCATTATCAAACAGTAAGCATAGCTATACGAGTAAGCGCATACGAAGTGAAATTCTTAGTTTAAAAAATAGAAGTAACACCCTATTCAAATTTTTATTCAGCGGCTACCACTGGGAGTGAAACAGGAACAGAAAAAAGTGAGGATGATCAGGAATCAACGGATTCAAAGGGAAGTAGTCATGTTTTTGTGACCACCGGGCGTCTGCTAGACTCAGATTTGCTACGGGAGATGTCCATAGTAGTTGACTCGGAGAAGAATGAATTTTGCTCTCGACATTCCTTGGAATGGAAATTTTTGTTCCTGGACCACAGAGCTCCACCAATCATTGGTTACTTACCGTTTGAAGTGTTGGGCACATCTGGCTATGATTATTATCATGTAGATGATTTGGAGAAAGTCGCTATCTGCCATGAAGCTTGTATGCACTACACAATGCTATGCAACCCTAGACTCCATGTTAAATATAGGATCAGTTAATACACCTAGGAAAATTTCATATTGTAGTGATGCACAAAGGGGAAGGGACGTCTTGCTATTACCGTTTTTTGACAAAAGGACAGCAATGGATTTGGATTCAGACAAGATACTACATTACGTATCATCAATGGAACTCAAAGCCTGAGTTTATCATGTGTACTCACAGAGTAGTAAGGTAAATATGTTCAATTCGACACTAGTATTACATAACTATATAATTCTCGACACCATGATGAAAAAATTTAATTTTTGTACTTATTTGCTCTCCTTTGTAAACGATTTAGTTGCGCCGATGTGATGAAAGAGCTTAGAGTAAATAATTCGACAAAAGATGGAGCTCAATACGGTCCCACAACTGCAAAGCAACCTAAAATAGAGCCTGGCAGGAACCATTTACCCTGTATGGCGCTGAAAGCCACCAACAGACAGAAAACTGTACGTTGTTTTTATCATATTTGTTCAATAACACAAAGGGCAGCAACCAAACGAAATACGAACCATTCGATGATCGCCTGTGCATCGGATTCTATTTAATGTGTTTTATTCCCCAGGAAAACTTTAGTTACGGTACTTTTGCGTCCAATCGAAGTGGTGCTGTTCGAAAACTAGATTTACCTCCCAAATTTGCAACTGAACTGCATGCATCATCTCCGCATCCCAATCTACATTCTCATGCTGTTCCTGTCAGCATATCTCCGACATCTGAGCAACAACAACAACCCCCTTGTTCCAGTATGGCTGTTTATCCTTCACCCGGCCCACAATTCGTCCTGCCAACACAACTGCCGGCAATGGCCAGTCCATCTTCACTCCATGTCAATTCCAACGCTGACCCAATTTTCTCGTTCCAGTCGTCCAGTGTGAGCATTTCTCCAAGCCAACCCTACGGAATGGGCACCAAAAACAACAATAGTCATCTTTTGCAAACAACTACTTCTGTGGACCAAGATAACAGTCACACAAACAGAAGTAACTCTGCCTTGCATTCCAACTCGGATAACGGTAAGTTCGAAGAAAGCAAAGAATGGCTGCGGAATTTAAGATCCTTGTTCAGTAACGATGACATTCTATAACATTCAATGCATAGATTACCGATTCCACGATGAGTTGTATTTGTAATTTTGTTACACAGGGACACGAAAAGCTCTTCAAGATCAGCTTCTTATTAAACATTCTGAGCTTCAAAGGCAGATTTTTAATAAGCAAGAAGAGCTTCGCAAGATTTCGGAGCAATTGCATATCGCACAGTGTGCTCGGGGTTTGCAAGAGGCTGGAGGGTTGAGAACTGATGAAAATTCCCCTGCTCCTTATGCCAATTCTAATAGACGCCACCTTCATCAACTCACTTCTGTTCAGCCTCCACATCAGATTCTGTCCTCAGACCCTAATCAGACAATGTATTTGCAGGTAAGAATAGTTTCCAGTATGTAGCAAGTTCGTGCGAAACATGCTGGTTTATCGCTCTGTTATTTCACAAATCAATTTCTTTCTGTAGTATGAGGCTCAACAACAAGAATATGCCCTGAGACATTTGGGCAACTCAGGACAAGGTCCTTCAAATCCTTCAACTCATTCATAATAAAAGTGTACTACTTATTATTAAACATTAAAGTATATTCAAATAATATGTGCAGTGTCAAGATGGTGGTGTTATTGGTCTGCTATATCTTATATCATCACGAATCAAAAGCTTATTCGTTAATTGAATTCAAGTTTTGTTCATGTAATTTCATGCCATGCGGTGGTGAATTAAGTTGGGGTTAAAAATGAAGATCATTAAAAGTATTTTTATTCAATGCATTAGAGGCGCAGACGCGCAGATTATTTTAGTTTAAGTTTTTATTTCGTTAAGTGCAATTCTTTCAAATGAACTTTTTATTAGCTCGTAAGCAAATATATACTACTTTATAATTAATGCATTTATTATGATAATCTCTACTCACTGTGAAGCCATTAAAGACCGAAAAGCGAGAAATTTATCATTTGCTTTGCTCATTTAATATAATTGACCATTACACAATTAAATTATTCACACAGGCGGTCATAATAGTGCGAATGGGTATCCACGTATTTATTATTTGTAGATTTAATGTGGACGTGTATTTCGCCACATTTGCTTTTGCAGTGAACCACAGCACTTGCAAAAGTATGGAGAGATTCTTACGAGTTTGAAAAAAATCAGCCTGATAATTTGTATCTGATAGTTTAAACTGGAATCATTTCCATAAAAAAGTAATGTATCATCTCATCAAACAGATGTATTTAATTCATATGTATCCTTATCTGTACGAAAGCTAGTGAATACTTTTAAACCGAAGGTCATTGATAGTGCAGTCGTAATAAAATCATAATTTTCAGTTGATCTCGTGCGATCAATTGGGAAGTGTGGTAAGCCATTAAACATAAAAATTTAAATCTATGTTTTTATGAAGCGATAATGATAGTATTTAGCTGAATGCATTCACATTAATTAATTGGACGTAAAATTTGAAAGAATGAATTTTTTCAAAGAAGGGAGATCAAGTTTTTAACATATATGTAGGCAAACATTTTCCGTGCTTTTAGTTTTGACTTTTAGTACTGCGTGGAAATGAATGGCGTATGAAATTCAAATCAACATGGTCGGACATAAGTCATCTTTATTATGTTGTACAGCATTTGTCAAGACACATCCTATTGAATCTGTGTTGTCTCAGTGCTTACCGACAAAAAAAATGTGTGCAACCCATAGAATATATTTATAAGAATAATGATGAACTACATTAGCCGAATGTCATACGTTAGCATTGGCATGTAACCCAGTTGTTATCAACTGAGCTGTCATGTCATCTAAAATAAGACGTTGTCGAAAATTTCCGCTCATTTAAAAAACAGTTTTAAGCATAGCTCCTTGAAGACGATTAAGATCATGTTTAATATCCTGGAGTAAGATGTTCAGTTGTGGTTTCGAGTCCAATATCTCTACAGTGCTTGTATAGGGATTATAGCGAATTCCAAAAGGTCGTGGGATCGTCTCTGCAAATTTCCTATAAACACCAATGCCGAGACTTTAAGGAAGATACCAGGCATACTATCCATGCTGGTAACAACGCAAAAACATGTTCTTAGACAACTAGTGCAAACAAAATGTTTAATTGATTACGTACATGAGCTTAAGTTTGGCATCTTGGAAACTTTCGGCGACAAAATAAACTGGCTGGTACTCCGTGATAGGGTACGCCTGGGTCCCTGTTTTCTCAGGGTCAAAAGGCCTAACCTCCGGCTTGTCACTCAAGCAATATTCCAACTCTCCAAATGAGCTCAACAATCCTGCTCCATATGCTTTCAACTTGCCGTCTTGACGGCAAAGGCCGAACTCCACGGTGAACCAATAGCACTGTTGTGAAAATTGTTTATCATGATAATAATATCATCATAAAAAATATCATCACAAAAATCACATGTATTATGTCACCATAGTAAAAGAAAATACTCATGCTTACCGTGGCCAATTTTTCAATGTACTCATCTGGAGCCCCAAGTGAAGCTAAGCCAATTTCCTGGGAGAACTGCGCAAACTCAGGATCTGCAAACAAAGGCACGTGTCCGAGCAACTCATGACAGACATCGCTGTTTTAAGTAAAAACAAGTTTAAGGACAATTAATACAGAGCATTACAATTATAGAGCTTTGATTAATTTAAAATAGTAGTTATTTTGCGTAAAAATGACTAATGCAGTCACCGCGTGCAATAAACTTACGGTTCTGGTGTGTAAAAAGGGCAGCTTTGATGTCTTATGTACTGGGTGGAGTGAAATACTCGGAATGCAAGCCCAGCAAGGAAATCTCGTGAAGACAGAAGACCAGCAACAGGTCGTAGTGTGAACCCTGTGCAACCTGATTTACAATGATTCAATCATGTTATATAATTGTGAATTGTGTTGGAATAGTCTATTTTTAGTGAAATTAGAATACACTTGAATACACTTTAGGTACCTTTCAAGAAATCGGAAATATCCTGTAACTGTGGAATATTATCAGCTCTGTATCCACAATTTTCAACCAGCAAAGGGAAAATATGATTGTGTTCTTTACACGCGTGGGTTGGATAGAGCTCAGTGATTTTTGTAAAAACTTTGTTCCAAGTGCTTTTCTCTTCATCAGTGTAATCAATCCGTGGAATCTTCTCCCCACTGTTAAACAGATTGCATAAATTTTATAAAGTATTTTTTTCGATGGAGTTCCTGGATTGATAAGGAATTTCAAGAAAAACTTACTATCGGTAGTTGAAAGCAATGTCAGCCAATTGCTTTCTCCTAGCTCGATATACAGGATCAGTGAATCCAGGATGGTCGGACTCTAATTCTGAGCCATATGACAGAATTTGATTTGCAAATTTGTCCAGATCATTGATTTTACTTGGAAACCATGGAGTCACATCTAAAAGTAAAATGAAGGTTAATTATTGAAGTTCTTGGTTCTATCTTCTATCTAACACCATAGATCTCAAAATGCCCCTGATAGCTTGCATAAAACTTTCTGTGCTGGGAAACTACATTGTAGTCTACTTCTGCTGTACGGGCCGCCAGCAATACATTTTTGCTAAAAAAACAAAATAATTTGATTCACTCACCAACATTGTCTTTGTAGTTCCTGGATATGATTTTCATGTAGCTGCAAATGGATTTCAAGGAATCAATCGCATCTCCAACTTTTCCACTTGTTGTGTCCAATTCCAAGATAAACTCATACTCTGTCAAAGCCCTTTTCGAAGAGCGAGACTCAATGTGAAGTAAATTAACTTCATTTGCCTAAGGATTTAATTTATAAACAACTCTCTCATCTCACAAATTTGAATACCAAAAGTTATTAAATGAAATGTAGTAGTATATGTACACCCGAAGGTAGTACAATTAAATGAAATGTAATTTATTAGAAAAGCACCTTGAAAATGTTCAATGCTTTTGCAAGTGCACCAACTTCTTCCTTTAAGGATAGTATGATGCAACTATTTTTAGCAGAATCCTTGCCTTCTTTAATATAGTTTCCTCCTTTCACCAAAAAAGGCTGAAAATATATTTTGACATAACATCAAAATTACATTCAAATAATAAAGTTGCTTGAAATTGAACAAAAACATACAGTATCCAAAGGCCTTTCATCTGAAGGGGTTCTTGAGCGATTCATCTTGCAAATGTTTTGTCCTGAATTCTGGGTAAAGTTTTTCTGCTCTGGTAAAACACGGGAATAAATGTTCTTTCCACAAGAGAAACTCTTACACTGATTAATCGATGTAGGGTGATCTTTAAATAAATATCTTTGAGGATGAAGACTGGGATGATGAAATACACAACATGTCATGTATGATAAGATTAGGTCATTCCATTCGTGACACATTAAAAATCTAACATTATGACAAAATATTACGAGTGCCTACGTGTATTCATTTATTTGTAGAGAAACAAAGTGCCTATTTTCTTATGCAAATACATAATTTATCCATATGTGATATGAGAAAAAGGGATTACAATAAAATCCTGCAGTAAGTCTATAAGTGCAAGCAGCATGATAGCCCTTTAAAACTCGATGGTGATGTGGAAGTGTAAGTCATACTATTTTACTACAGAAGTGCTTATCTGAAAATATTTCGAAATGAAAGGACAATTTCCCTCACTCGTCAATGGTGTTCAAACAAAAAAAGTGAAAAAGCATCATAAATAGTAAAATTAATATTTTTGGGTATTGGCTATCTATGTAGTTACTTGTGTTTCTTCAAGAAGTATTTAACTATAGGCTGAACGAAAAGATAAGCGTAAGAATAAGCTAACCCAAATAGATCATGATGTGTCATATTATGATGTGTGAGTGCCATATGATTAGATGTCACAACCATATGATGGCATATGATTGGTGATTAGTTGCTTTATGCAGAAAACAGCAAAACTTAACTCTGGTGATTCATTGAGAAAATCTATCATCAATTATCAGTACAGACGTAGTAATTTCATCCAAAAATCATCCGAAAATCTGAGTTTTCAACCCTGTCTAATATTTAGGTGTGCTTATAGCTGTTTGGATTGGATATTATTTTTCATCCCAAAAATTTAAACCATATAAAATCTCTGATGATGATAATGAGTAAATGAGCGACATGTATCGTATATTTATCATGTATTTTTATTCCTTTATACCCACAAAAAAATTTTAACAGTTCTAAAGGCACTTAGATTGACCTCACTTCCTATTCATTTTTGTCATATTATTTTCAAAGGCATTTAAAAACGCTTTTTATTTTCGATTTATTTAGAAACTGAATGGGCACATTTGTTCCACTGTTGGTTTTCTCTTGCCGTGTATACCTTGTCTGCAAAAAGGAGGTAAATTTTATCCTATCCTACTACACAAATTTATCACACACAGGACAGGAAAAATTTACCTCCTTTTTCCGGATAGTCTATACGTGAGATAGCTTCAAACAGCAACCATATGTGGGAGAAAAAGAAGCACCATAGATTTGACAATATGGAGTACACGGCGGATTTCGTGTGACGTTTGCAGAAAATTCTTAATTTCTCTGGAACTGCTTCTTTTTCGGCTTTGGCCTGCTGGTTTGTGAGTTTGTGATTAAAAAGTTGAGGGTTTGAACAGTTCTTAGAAAACTAACAATTGTAGCAATATTTTTCAACGGTAGTACTTCCCTCCTTGGATTGATATTAAAGTGCTGAGGTGCTGTTTGAAATTACATCAATTGAATTGAATTGGTAATGTGATATTCGACATTTGACACTATACATTATCAAATTCTTGTTGCTGACATTGACAGACATTCGGAGGACTGGAGCTATTGGTACCACTTTATGGTGTAAATGCTGCGCTCGTGGCTGAATCACCTAACGTAACTGGGAAACAAACTATTCTGGTCGTGTTAAAAAACTTTAAAAAAATAGTGGTGCCGATAGCTTTAGTTCACCTCAGAAATTATTAGTTGACTATTCAATCCTATTTTACAATCTAAAGAATGAATTTTTCCTTTTGCAAGGATTGTGGCTGAAAAAAGTGGCTTAAAAAGTTGAGCCTCAGATAGATAGTGTTATTAAAAAATTGGTGTTAAGAGCCGCTTTAATCGAATCATCAATGATCATATTATAGTTTTGGTTTGCATGTCATGGGTAATTGTACGTTTTAATTATTTTACTCTAGGTCTAAAGATGAACATGGAAATGGAAAGATACGTGTCTCCAGTACATCCTGCGATTTTTCCTCACCTCACACTCATTCTTCTATCCATCGGTATTTTCTTTACAGCATGGTTCTTTGTCTATGAAGTGACAACTACCAAAAAGACCAAAGTTTTATTCAAAGAGTTAGTAATTGCAGTAGTAGCCGCATCATTTATGGGTTTTGGACTCCTATTTTTGCTCCTTTGGGTCGGAATATATGTTTGATGGGCGTACTTCAATGACAGTTTAACATCTTCAGTCTGTCATATGATCAACTACTTTACTTTGTAACCGTCTTGTCAGTCTATATTTGTACATTCCGATACCAAGAAGTTGACTTTATTGTTGTTCAATCCATTTATCTATTTGAAGGTGTAAGACTTCACTTAAAAACAAAGCTGTAAGCTATTGCAATAAAACAGTCTTTATTCCTGTCAGTTGTCTAGTAAAAAAACCATAAATAATTCTGCACACTATAGCTAGAAGTTTGGATTCACCAGCATAGTAAATGGGAGCCTAACATATCATACTTCTTGTTTATTTGCTTTTATCCAATTTGATGGACGTAGATGTAGATATGCTATATTCAAATCTCCAGTAAGCTCACCAGTGAAGTGAAAAGAGCCAAAAAAATCTGACTATTGACTAAGGATCGACCGATTAACCATTTCATCACTTGCTATTTCATAGGAAGTATCCTTCGAAGTCGAAGACATGTCATAAACCGCGCTATCATACACCCCAATTTAACCATTGCGAATTTAAGGTGAAATTAACCTTTAAACACCCAAGAAGCTTACAAAAACTGACATGAAGAATCAAAGTTGATTTGTTGATTCGTCATGCTAATATTGTAATACTGTTTATGTGTTATGTACATTTTGTTGATTTCTTACAATGCCAACGACAACCAGATACCGTAAACCGAAATAAAAAGAGATTACAGAGCTGTAAATAACGTTTTCAAAACTTTCATAGAAGATTAATTTTAATTAAAAAAGTTTGCAGTCAGATTACCCAGCTTTAAGTTTTTAGTTGTTGTTTAAACGGGTGCAAAATCTTTCTTTCGCCGTCTAGTAATGCACCTAAAATAGTATTACCATCCGATGCTGTATTATTCATGAGTTGGAGTGGAACAAAGAATCCGGAAAAATTGCACCCAATGGATAGATTAGGTAGATTTTTGGACTTTTTAGATGTGAAATAACTAATTTACTGAAGACATGGAATCACGTTTTTCTCCCGAACCTAACTTATGTTAAATGGACTTGGCTACTACTAAGCATAACGGCCGCATTGGATTAAAATATTTTGGGAGTATTATATAGTAGATACTAGAAGGCACATGGAAGATTTTTGTGCGGAAAATTCCTAACATCATGATTCGGACTTGCAGTGTTCATTGCCATCTAAAAGGCATGCATGAAAATATGAGGCCCTGGACCGGTTACAAAACAATTCCAGGATACGATATGTAGGTAAAGTTAACTGATCAGTTTATATTGGCACTGAGAAGTTAACCCTTCAATACACAACTTTTTCGTAAAGTGCAGATTACTACCACACACCATGGAAAATGCCAAAAATAGCATAAATAAACAGCCTACATGCAAAAAACGAAAACTATAAGTAATTTTGCTATTACCCACAACTATATGAAGAATGACAAAAATATTTCATACAAATTAAGCAGAAATAAAACAACGCAATAGAAACAATATGAAATCCTCTTAAAATTAACGAAATCAAGAAAACAATTATTCGAAAAAATGGTTCGACGCAATAGTTAGGAAAATTCGAACAATCCATATACAACCAACGCATGGAGCAACTTCGATCGAAAATTCGACACCGTTCCTACCCCCTTACGACAGCAAATGAGGACGCAAATTGTAGCTCTAGTAGAGAGCTTCGATATGTATATGGTGGCGTTGGATACAACTTTTTGGATTTCTAGACAAAGAGCTCTGAACATGCCATATATACAACCAACGCATGGAGCAACTTCGATCGAAGATTCGACACCGTTCCTACCCACTTAGGACAGCAAATGAGGACGCAAATTGTAGCTCTAGTGGAGAGCTTCGA
>Ga0210040_10001100_pt1 | contig 41937 bp, 39 predicted proteins | sample CryGeyCG12114_NA_FD_185462 | JGI IMG/M metagenome (GOLD analysis project Ga0210040, IMG submission 185462) | Groundwater microbial communities from aquifer - Crystal Geyser CG19_WC_8/21/14_NA (SPAdes) (version 2) | ecosystem: Environmental > Aquatic > Deep subsurface > Groundwater | place: USA...
CCCGCCTTGACCGTGCCGACTTAACCGCCGGAGAAGGTAAGCAGAGCACCAGCTACGCCCGCGAGGAGCTGACCGCTGAAATGGGTGCATCATTCCTTTGCGCAGCCGCAGGCATTGCCAGCGAGCAGACCGAGGAAAACGCGGTAGCTTATATACAAAGCTGGTTAGGCCGCTTGAAGAACGATAAAAAGCTAGTAGTACAGGCAGCTAGCAAGGCCCAGCGTAGCGCGGAAATGATTTTAGGCCATACCGAGCAGCTAGAGGACGAGCAGCAGCCAGCCGCCGAGGTGGTAGTGCCGGAACTTGACCAAACCGACCGCGAATTTATGGCAGCAGAAAAAAGCTGGTTGGCCGAGTAGCCACCGGCTAGGGCTAGCAGCATACGAGCTGCTAGCCCTAGCCCTAGCCCTAGCCCTAGCTCTAATCTTAGTAACACCATGAGAGTCATTGACGCTCCCGTTTTTGGAGATCCAACTTGGAACCAGTACCGCAGCAAAGTAGCCGACGCTATCACTGATGTTGAGGTCGAAATGCAGCAGCGCGATAGCAGCCTTAACACCGAGGGGCTAACCTTGGAAGTAGGCGAACGGCTAGAACTGGAGATACTGACCCAAGAAGATTTTGACGTGCTAGAGGCATTGGTTAAGTCCGTCCGGCACATTGCCCGCGAGGCGGTGCGCCGCACTCGTGAGGAGCACGGCGGGCAGTTCACCCTAAACTTTTAATCCCTACTTCAATGGCCAGCCCTCTAGACAAGATTGCTCACAAAACGCGCGAGGTGCAGCAGGCACTACAGAGTAACTGTTGGCATGTTTACCACCAGGCCGCGCCCGTTGATGGGGCCACGCCGGTAGCCCCCGCCCGGATTATTCAGGCTCGTACCCAGCGCGGCCAGTTCCAGGTATGCTACCTAGCAAGCGGCCAGTGGCACAAAGTAAGCTCAACAGATACTCTTTACCAGCAATGATAGCCCCGGCCGGGCCTGACCAGCCCGGCCGGTTTTTTTACTTCTAACCAGTACCCCCATGTTTAAGACCGCAAATTTTGGCGCCAGTGCCCCCATGTTCGCAAGACAACAGGCATACCTAGCCGTTGAGCAGCAACCCCGCGACGAGGCCGAGGCGCAGCAGCTAGAGCAGCTACGCGCCTACATTACCGACCACACCGGCCAGGACGATCTACGCGAGTTGGCCCCCACCGTGCGCGAGGTGATGGGCGAAGGCTACCGGATAGGGTGCGGTAGTTCGCACATCTGGATTTTGCGCGAGGGCAGCACTGAACGGCTAGCTATAATAGCCGACCAGCTAACCACCATGTACCCCGATGTAACACATCCGCAGGCATTGCCCGCTGCCGTTCCTTATGTGACTATTGGCCTTGATTAAAAGTTTGGTACAGAAGTTAAACGTGTGGCTGCCATGTTTGGCAGTTACACGCTAACATTGGTTCTTTAGTCCGAAAGTAAATTTAGATTTATCGCCTGCTTACTTTTAGCGTCTGCCTACTCCACGGCAAGTAACTGACAAAACGGGTTCATGGTGAAGCTCGCTCCTTTGCAACCGGAACACGTTGCGCACTTTTATACATGGCTCCGTGACCCCGAAGTCATTGAGTATTCGCTCTCGGCTTTCCAAAGCATGAAGACCACGGAGCAGATTGACCAGTGGTTTGCGGCCACCTTACAGCAGGCCAACACCCTGAACTTGGGTATCTATTGGGAGGAAACCAACGCCTTGATAGGCTATGCGGGCCTCTCGGGCATTTCCGTAACAAATCAATCGGGCGAATACTTCATCTTTATCGGCGAGAAAGCAGCGTGGGGCAAGGGCGTGGGTACGGCGATAACGAAGCAAATCCTCCACCTCGCCTTTACCAGCCACCAGCTCAATCGGGTTATGCTCACGGTCTCCGAATCGAATACGGGCGGTTTAAAAGCCTATACGAAAGCGGGCTTCGTTGTGGAAGGGCGGCTGCGACAGGCGGCTTGTCGGCAAGGCGTATTTCACGATAAAATTGTGATGTCCGTGTTGAAAGCCGAATGGAAGCCGCAAGGATCAGCAGGTTACTAGTGGCCTTGGTTAAAAGTTTGGTACAAAGGTTAAATGAGCTGGCCACCACTACGCGTCGGTGGGATAACGTACTCCATATTCAAGAGCGCTATTCGCCAATAGATGGAAAGCTATTCCAAATGCGACTTTTGGACCAAACTTTTAACCGAGGCCACTAGTAACCTGCTGACCCTTGCGGGCCACATCACAGCCTTAGATTGCCCCTAACGCCCTGAAACGCTACTTTAGCACCAACCTACATTCTTACTTCTTTCGATATGTCAGCCGCCCCAGCCACCGCCGTCACCGTTTCATTTAGCATCCAGCAAGGTATAAGCACGATAACGATTGAAGCAACCACGCTGGCTGAGTTAATAGACGCGGCCCCACTAACGAAGAAGGAGCTAGGTAAGAAGCTCAGATTAAATCCGCGCACGTTCGACACACGGCGGCAACAGCCAGGCACCCTAACACAAGACGAGTTACACGCATTGGCCAGCGCGTTGGGAGTACCTTATCTTGACATTGCCCGGCTTGTATACGAGCAGCGCGAAGCCGAGCGGGCGCAGGAGCCAGAGCAGGTATCAGAGTAGCCCCAGCGGGCCAGAAACGGCCTTCTTATAGCAGCAGGAGCATCCACACGACAAGTACCTGCACGTCGGTGAGGGTGTAACCAGTTGAAGCCCAAGCTAGGTCCAGCGGCTGGCTTCGTTCCAAACCGCCACATATCTTCGTGGGCCTTGACAAGTAGGGCTACGGACGAAGCTAGTAAGCAAAAACACCAGTTAAACGAAGTACTTCATGAACCTGATTGACAAACTGGCTTGGATAGAAATAAAAGACAATCGTATTCTTTTGACGAGAAGCTATGGTAAGGACAAGTATTACATCCCAGGCGGCAAAAGAGAACTAGGTGAAACAGATGAACAAGCTTTAATCCGTGAAATTTCCGAGGAGCTTAGCGTCACTATTGACGAAAGCACTTTGAAGTTTATAGGGATTTTTAAGGCGCAGGCGCACGGGCAGCCAGAAGGGGTATTTGTAAAAATGACCTGTTATTCAGGAGATTATATAGGAGGATTACAGGCAAGTTCTGAAATCGAAGCTATTCGATGGTTTGCCTATTCGGATAAAGACCAAGTGGTAGGAGTTGATAAATTAATATTTGACCATTTACATCAAAGCGAGTTGTTAGCATAACAATAAGAAGCAAAAGAATAGGCCCTCCGCGCTGTCAAGTAGAGCCTTATCTAGTTAAAGGCGTCAGCGATAGTGTAACCGTTCTTTTTCGCTATCTACTTTCGATTGTGTTAAAGAGCGTATAAAACGATCGTATAAAACGATCGTTCTTCATTACTCTTACGATGCATTTAGGCCTTATAAGTAGCATTCAAGCTGCTTATCTTCTGAGTCGGAGGTTTTACCCTATTTGTTTAACAACACCCTAAGAATGCCGAAACGAAAAAGGAGTTGCGGTTAGCAGCTCCTTTTCTTTTTACCGTAGGCCATTCATTTTGAGGAACAAACCGCCAGGGTTTTTATCTGCCTTGATTTTGTCGGTCTTACACTTGTAGATGAACTCAAACAAGGCAGTAGTTAGCTTCTCATCAGTCAGAATCTTACTGACAAGCGCCGGGTCTTTTATGCCTAAAGTATCCAGGTGCTTGCGCGCTACTTGCACCTTTGCATCCTCAACAGGTAGATCAAACGGGATAGGCATTTGCGCGGGTATTTGCTCATCAACAAAGAATTTAATGCTGTGAAAGGAGCGCCCCTTTTTCAGTAGTTGATAGCTGATGTTTAGGTCGGTGCGCTCGTTAATCTGTGTGGTAGCGACCTTCAACACGTCCCGCTGAAAGGTTGAAATTTGCGTGTATTGTTCTGGCTCCTTCCCTTTGGGGTCTTTCAGATTGAGCATGTACTTAAACTCATCTAGGGTATAGGTTTTGGTTTCGCCTATATCCTTCCACTGCGAGGCCAGTTGATAAATCCGCTTAGCATACTTGCTTGTCAAGCTTAACGCGGCCTGTAGTCGGTAACTGGTAAAGTTGCTTTTCAGGTCGATTAGGTAAGGCCGTATCTTCTCTGAAATTTCCAGCTCGATAAGCCCTTGCCCCTTTAGGTATTCAGCCGAGGCCAGCAGGCCCACTTGCAATACCTTCTTTTCGTTCTCAATGTGATAAACCCGACTGTTTAGCTGTTCGGTTGAATCAAGTAATTGCTTGTATTGCCATTGACGACCCGTAAGCATTTCTAGCTCCTTAACCCGAACCTGATACATTGTACCTGCCTTATCCTTGTTGGTCAGTTTGGATAAGAGAGCAAACACTATATCCATTTCGCAGGCAGTCATTTCATACCGTGCTGTAGTTAAAGCATTGTGTTGGCGCACCTGAACAGGGGCACTGGTTTCTGACGTAGCCATAGCGATAGTAGAAGTAGATGGAGCACCAAAGCTACAAAGAAAACCGCAATTAAGAGTGTTAATAAGAATACTCTTAATTCACTGATAAAACCTCTTAATTAGACTGATAAAACCTCTTAGTTCACTGATAAAACCTCTTAGTTCACTGATAAAACCTCTTAGTTCACTGATAAAACCTCTTATTAGAGCCACGTAAATAGCTGGTATATAATTGGTTGCGCGCCTCTGCAAATACCTTTAAATACTTAAAATACCACAAGACTTGTTGATACCGTCCAATGGTAGAGCTTTTAGGGTGATGGATTAGCCTCAAAACTAAAATCACCAATCCAGAAGAAAAACAACAAAAAAACAAAGTAAACCCTAGCGAAAATAGGGATTGCACTTTTTCAATATTTAATTGCTATTTACTACTAATTACTACTCCCCTACCCTATTGCCTTAATTACTCCCCTGTTATCAGCCGGGCAGTAGAGTTAAGGATAGGCTAGATTGCGCTAGAAACAGGGCTAGAATCAACGATTGGGGTTTTAAGCAGTACTTATAGGCTCAAAACTATGATACCTCTACAGCGCTTAATCCGTGCTATTGGAGGTATTGATAAATAAATAAGGTAAATGTACCCTCTCGCGGCTAGCTAGAACGTCTACTCCTACGGTCGCTTTTGCTTCTTCTTAGCTGCCCGCACTGCTAAGAAGAAGGGCACGCTAGCCATTGCTACCCCAAGCAGGAGAATTTTAGAACTGGAAGAGCGCGTAGGCGAAGTGGAGACCTTCTGAGCCAGGGCAGGGGCAGCAGCAGCGGCCAGGAGTAGGATACTGAGTATAAGTGCTTTCATGCCAGCTAATATAGGCTTTCTCATAGCAGTAAGCGGCCGGAGGGTAAAGTTGCCCTTTTTGACGACAACCTACTGGTTATGAACAGCAAGAGCAGCCCGGTTAGGAGCTGCCCTTGTTTTGGCGCGTTGCGAGCGCCGAATTAGAAATAAGTTATGTCGGCGACCAAACCGACCCTACTTCTAACCAGTGCTGCAAAGTACGTGCTTTTGCTATTTAGACGGTAGTTTGCCCTGTTTGCGCAAATAGGCTAGGTAATGCAGGTGAGCAGCTTCTACGTACGCCTGAATGTTGCGAGGTGAATCTTCCTCGTTGGGAAGTTGAGCAACTACTAGTCTAATCTCACTCCAAACGTTTTCCTTGATCTTGACTGAGCGCACGGCAGCAGGTTCAACAGCAGCAGTGGCCACGGCAGGCTTACGACCACGAGGACGACCAGCCGGAGCAGTTGTTGGTTCGGGCGCTGGCTGATTCGAGGCCGGAGCAGTGGCCACCGCTGGCGTAATAGATTCAGGCTCGATAGTCGGAGCAGTGGCCACGGCCGGCGCGGTTGTAGGTTCAAGGGTAGATTCAGTAGCAGAACCAGGCTCAATAGTCGAAGCCGCCAGCTCAGTAGCTAGCGGAGTTATTGGCTCAGTAGAAGCCGGAGCAGGCGCGGCAGGCTCAGCTGCGATAGGTTCAGCAGAGGGGTTTAGTTTGTTGCCATCCATACCAGACCGAGCTGCTGCCCGATCTTCTGCTGATACTGGAATACGACCCCGTTTAGTTGGTTTTGGTACGAAGGGAGCAGCCATTGCCTTATTCAGTTACAGTGGAAGATTCAGCCGGTGCGTCAGGTGTAGTAGTGGCCACCGAAGCAGCTCTATAGTTAGGCAGACCAACACGCTCTATCAATTCCTCACACACACGGCGTATTTCGTCGGAGCTATCCTTCGTGCCACCAGCATAGGTGCGGAAGGCGGGCGTAAGGAGGCTATGCAGAGTAGAGGCCCGCGAGTAGGCTAGGCGGCTGCTGAGGTACGATTGGAAACGGGAAAGACCCAGCCCATCTATGTACTCATCCATTTCCTTTTCTTCTCTACGGCCCGCAATTCGCTTTGTAGCCAGGCCAAAGTACTCGAAGGGTATGCCTGCTTTGTTGGCCGCATTCTTAATGCTTTCCAGGATACCCATAAACTCAGCAGTAGAAGCGCGGTCTAGTTGGTCTGACACGAGGGGCACTATAACTGCATCACAGCCCGTAAGCGCGTTAAACACATCTTCCCCATCAGCCCGGCCCGGTACATCAATGATGATTAGGTCGTAATCGTTTTCCTCGTTGTCGATAAAGTCAAATACCTTATCCAACGCGCAGGGGAACACGTCATAAGGATATTTTACCGAGGGGTCTTGCAGCAACATTGCGGCCATACTAGGCTCATCAATTTGCTTTCTGGTTTTGACGATGCTTTGCTGATAGTCACAATCCAGAATAGCGATTTTCAAGCCGTATTCAGTGGCCAGAGGAGCAGCCAGAACAAGGGCTAAAGTCGATTTGCCGGAGCCGCCCTTTTGGGTAGCAAAGCTGATGACTTTTGACATGGTTTCTACTGGTTAGAAGGTTTTGGCAATTGCCCCCGATTGGTCATAAAGGAGGTAAGGCAAATGTAATATAAAAAGTGGTATAGTGGTAAGGTGCCAAAGTAGAAAAGTAGTATAGTAGTAAAGTACCAAAGTAGAAAAGTAGTATGGTGGTATAATGGTAAAGTAGTATAGTGGTGAAGTAGTATAGTGGTGAAGTAGAATAATGGTAAGGTGGTAAAATAGTAAAGTGGTAAAGTGGTAAAGCAGTGAAGTGGTAAAGTGGTAATTCAGTAAAACGACTACAGAATAACAATAGCTAAAAAGTGGTAAGGTGGTATAGTGGTATAGTAGCAAAAATGCTAGTAGAGGAAAATTGTTCAAAGTGGTAAGATGGTAAGGTGGTATAGTGGTAAGTAGTAGAGAAGGTATTGAATAAATAATTATTAGATGGAAGTGGTAAGGTGGTATAGTGGTAAAGTGGTTACAATACGATAAGGAATAATAGTGTTAGGGATAAAATAGAATTGTGTCAATAGTATTAGGTGGTAAGGTGGTAAAGTGGTAAGTAATTAGATAAGGCAATGAGGTTGTATCAGCAGCAAGGGTAGCTGGTTACTATTCTAAGGGGCGACCGACGTAGTACAGCAGAGACCACAGAGGCTAAGAGTAGCACCATCAACTAGAGTTGCTGAGGAAGCACAGGAGCCAGGGGAATAAACAGAGCTAAAAGAGCAAAGCGGTAGTAATTAGCTTTAGTTGTAGATTAGTTATAATCTAGTTAGTAATCGGAGCTTTAGCTCTAGGTTACTAATCCTACAACCGCAGCCAACTAAACCCGTATCCAACCACTACAACGACACGTAATAACATCTTAGCAAGAAGAGTAACACAAATGCAATGCTAAAGCATTGACATTGTGTTACTTACATTTCAGCAGAGCTGAAATTCATGTAAAATACATCATAACTAATTGATTATTAGTATACTTATAACCTAATTTAGTAACTGAAAACGAGGTAAAATAGCCGCTGATTGAATTTAGTTGTAGTTTTTACTAGTTAGTTCGCTGATTTTCAAAATACTTTTAACCCAATATTCTCTTTTAAAAACACTCATGCCAACGAACCCCGGAATCAAGAGTATCGCTATTCCCAACGCGGCCCACCATCTAATGAGCAAGGAGGCAAAGCGGTTGAAAATGAGCCAGGCCGAATACACCGCCGCAGCCATTAGTTACTTTGCCCAGCGCGGCCTTAACCCCGCTGAGACAGACAGCCGGGAGGGCCAGATTATCATGCAGCAGGTGAAGAAGCTAGGCGACCGAGTATTTAGCTACATGCAGGTACAGGAGCGCAGTGTACTGCTTCCTATGTTAGAGGAAATGCTACGCAGCCGGATAACGCTAGAGCGCGTGTTGCGCATGAATGAGATACTGGTAAACAGCCTAAGTGCTGGACTACAACAACTCAACGAAACCCAGCTAAAGCAGCAGCGCGAGGGACTGTTGAAGCTGCGGAAGCAAAACGAAGAGATGATAGAAGCACAGGTAAAGGAAGCCGTAGCGAGTAGTAAAAAGCAGGAACCACAAGCACTACAAGGGGGGGCAGTTGGGGAGAAAAGCGAGGTAAACAAGTAATAAAGTAGCCATGTACGTTAAGCTAATTAACCCCGCTACACACGGAAAAGCGGCTTACAACAACACCGGCAGTAGTGCGCAAACGCTGAACTACTTGAAGCAGGAAGCAGGCAAAGAGGGGCAAGAAGCAACGTTTTTCGGGGCTTCAACAGATGCTCTAACAGCCGCCGAAGTGATGCAGGATATTGATAATAATGTGAAAGGATTGCGCGCTACTGACGCCAAATTTTACTCGTTAGTTATCAGCCCCAGTACCGATGAACTAGCGCACATTGGTAATAGTGAGAAGAAATTAAAGGAGTATACCCGCGAGGTGATGGAGCAATATGCTAGCAATTTCAAGCTGAAAGATGGGCGTACACTGGACAGTGAAAACCTAGTTTGGGCGGCGACTATTCACCACGATAGGAGCTACCGAGGCACTGACCCGGAAGTGGAGGCAGGCAGCGCCAAAGCAGGGGAGAAGCGGCCCGGTTTGCAGACCCACGTTCACATCATTGTGAGTGCCCGCGACACGGAGCAAAAGATAACGCTGAACCCAGGCGGTAGGCGGGATAGATTCAACCTGACGGAGTGGCAAAAGGATGCAGGCAAACAGTTTGAAAAGCAGTTTGGCTACACCGCCCAGGAGCGCGAAAAAGTACAAACCAAGTTGCGGGATAGTAGCCGCGATGCGGCCCGCGCTGCCAAGATCATAGAGCGCGTAGACCGCATTAATTTACTGGTGCCGAAAGAGCAAAAGTTAGACCCGCAGCGGGTGCAGCAGATAGCCGAGAAGCGCGAGTATGATAAAACGTTTTACCGCTCGATAGCCACGGTGGAACGTCGGGCACAGGCAGGCATACCGATTGATAACGCTTACCATTTACTGACTACCGGCCGAGAGCAGCCCCAGCAGCAGCAAGCTACTGCGTCTGCTTTACGAGCCGTGCAGCAGGCGCTACGGTCGGGCCAAGGCCAGGACGAAAAGACCGAGAACATAGCCGAGAAGAAAGGCCGTAACCGCGATGAATTAGATATTGAAATGTAGTGAAGTGTCCCACCATAGCCTACCCTCAACATGACTAGTCAATCCCCTCAACCAGCCAGCAGCCCGATAAACGTCGGGCTGCTATTTGCCCTCTTCGTTCTGCTTCTTATAGGAGGAGAGTATTACACCCTGCTTCACAGCGAGGAGGTAGCGACCGCTAGGGCCGTGCAGCTCACACCCGCTAGCGAGATAGCCGAGCTGACCCCCAAAGAGAAGTTAGCTGCCCGGATAGCGGTTATCAAGGAGGAGCAGCGCCAGCGTACACTTGCCAAAGCGCAGATGCAAGCGGGGGCGGCAGGAACGCCTACAACTCCTACTCATGCCACTGAGCAGACCCTTACTAACCAGGTATCCAGTGCGCAGGCTGTAACCAAGGCCGGCCAGAGCATCAAGGGGAAGTTGTTAGTCAGGGCCGCGAAGTTCTACAGCTCAGCGGGTATCTTCTTGCGCGGGCTATTGGTGATGGCTGCTATTGTACTGGTATTCGTGCAGAAAACGCCCGCAGAGGAACCCGGAACACCGAAGCGTAAGAAGATAGACCCCAAAGCGCGGCAAGTCATTACCGCCATTTGCGCAGGTATGCTGCTACTCGGGGCTTATCTGCTACTCACGATCCATACGTTCACACCAGGCTTTATCAAGTTTGGGTATCCTGCCGCCGCCGCCGTCGTGCTGGCCAGTGGGGGGATAGCGGGTTTCCTTTGGGCCAGTGCCAAGCGGCCAGCCTTTGGTCTGACGACCGAGCGTAAAAAAGTAGTCAAGGAGGATGCTATTTATCTTCCTACTAGTGATGGAGGTTGGATAACCATAGCCAACCCATATCGGGGCGTTATGGTACTGGGCGGCGCGGGAGCAGGCAAGACCTACTCGATAGGGGAGCCCCTGATTAACCAGTTTGCGAAGCTCAATTTTTCGGGCCTCATCTATGACTTTAAGTTTCCAGTGCTGGCAGAAGTAGCCCAGAAAGCTATTGTACTGGCTGACCGTCACAAACAGGCCGAAAAGGAAAAAGAGGAGAAGCTAGCGGCTAGTCCGATGGGCAAATTACAAGCTAAGCTCTTTACCAAGGAGCCAGTGAAGGAGGAGCCAGCCGTACAGCTACACATTATCAACTTCCGCGACCTTACCCGCAGTGAGCGCGTGAATCCGATACGCGCCCTTGATATGCCGGTGGTTGCCTTTGCTGAGGAGTACAGCCGGGCTATCATCAATAACCTGAATCCATCCAGCATTAAAAAGATGGAGTTCTTCGATACCAGCGCCGTAGCCTATCTAACGGCCATCATGTGGTTTTACAAAAAGCACTACCCCGCGTATTGCACCATTCCCCACGTCGTCGCTACGGCCATGTATAAGGACTACCGCCACGTCCTAAGTATGCTAGAAACCGACATAGAAAGTGGCGACCAGGCCCGGAGCCTTATTTCAGCGGTAGAAACCAAAGCGGATAAACAGGTGGGAGCCGTGCTAGGAACGTTGCAGGTAAACCTAACCCGCATCAATAGCCCCGAAGTGGTTTGGGTACTGACCCCGGATGAAGAAAACGGGGAAGGTTTCTCATTAGATCTAAATAATCGGGTGAAGCCGAAGCTCCTTTGCATTGGAAACGACCCGACGCTGAAAGAAACGTTTTCCCCGGTCGTAAGCTGCATTATCACCGTGGCTATCAAACTCATGAACCAGCAGGACAAGCACCGCTCCTACGTGTTCCTCGATGAAGCAGCCACGATGTATGTGCCCGGTTTGGAAACCCTACCGGCTACTGCTCGGAGCAATAAGGTTGCTACTATCTACATGACGCAGGGCTTCCCGCAAATGACGGATTTGTACGGCAAGGAGAAAATGAATGTGATGGTAGACAACCTGAACAATCAATTTTACGGCAAGACCAACTCGCTGGAAACCGCCAAGTTTATTTCCGAGCTGGTAGGCCGGGAGGACCGGGAAATGACCAGCACCAGCAGCGGCACCAGCCAAGGCGGCAGCGGCCACCGTAACCGCTCCACCAACACGAGCACCAGCTTGCAGGAGCGCCACTTAGTTCGGGTACAGGATACCGTAGGCTTGCAGCAAGGAGAATTTATTGGCCAAACGGTGGAAACCACGCAGACTTTCTTTAAAGGCACCATTGCCCGGAACGACGTAACCCCGGAGCGTTTTCCGTTGCACCCAATGGTGACCTTTAACGCCGAAGGATTAGACCCCGCCACTGCGCTCAGTCAGACCGTGATGGAGAACTTTCTACGGGTGCGTAAAGAGGCGACCGGCATCATTACCAACTATCCCAATACCTTCGCCGGAGCCAGCCAATAAAGTAGCTTTTGCTAGCACAAATTTACCTCGTAGCCCGTTCATACCGTAGGGCTTACCTCTTACCTCTTAACTATCCTTGCCATGCACCCATTTGATAACAAGGCCGAACTGATACAGACCGAGGAGTGGCAGCAGTCGTACCGCGAGAGCATCCGGCAGCAGGCGATTGCTAATGATTCGTTCTTAGCCTACTATGACGAGCAAAACCGCTTAGTACGGGAGTATCCAGGCACCGGGGAGATTTACCAGGTTTCCCCCGACAACACAACCTTAACCTTGCTTTCTGTTAACGGTCAGGCCGTGCCGGAGAGCGAGAAAACGGTGAAACCCATAACTGATATAGCCGAGTTGAATAAGGCACTGGAAACGGCTTTCTAAGCATGAATCCAGAGGAGCAGCAACCGACACTTTATGTATTTGCCGGTCCCAATGGGGCTGGCAAATCTGCTTATTTCCAGAAGCTAGCCGAGCGCTTACCCGGTATCCAACAGATTAACGCCGATGTTACCGCCGCGAAAAATCCGCACTTAGGCGCAATGGGAGTAGGGGCTATTATGGCTAGGGAGTCTCAGGAGCTGACCAGAAAGCGGGAAAGTTTTTCGTGGGAAACTAATTTGGCCAAGCAGAGCAACTACAAAGTATTCCAAGGCTACCAGGAGAAGGGCTACAGATTAGATGTTACCTACGTTAATGTACAGTCGGTAGAGTTGGCAAAGAACCGCGTAGCCCAACGCGTAGCCGCCGGAGGCCACCCCATACCAGAGAAGCAGATAGAAGAACGCTATACGGCTGGTTTGGAACTCATCAAGCAAAACTACCAAGTGCCCGACCGGCTAGAGTTGGTAGACAACTCAGGCAAGGAACACCGCACGGTGGTAGTAGTCGAAAAAGGGAAAATCATACAGCAGGCCGAGCAACTACCTAAGTGGGCGGCTGATATTACAACGCATATCAACCGGATTAACAGGATAGAGCATATGGAACGGCAAGAAACGACTACCCCAGCACCCGTAAGTCCCAAAGAGCAGTTTAAGGAAGCCGCCACGCACGTAGCAGGCGAGTTGAAAGCTACCGGCCAACCCGCCGATGCACTGGCCGCCGCTCGCTTGCAGGAGGTAAGCCGTTTCGTTGACCGGGTGCCGTATATCGGCGGCCTGAATAAAGAGAATGTAGATAAAGCCCTGACCGCAGCCGACCGAATACCCACCTTAGCCAATAGCCCCCAGGTAGAGCAGTTGCGCACAGCCACCACGGCCCTAAGTCAGCCAGGCGTAGAGCAGCAAGCAGGCGTAGCGCAAAAGGAGAAAGCAACGAGCCGCGACCAGGGCCAGCCAGAGCGAGGCGCAGCCCCAGCCGGACCAACGCCCGACCAAGCGCGGGAGACGTATCTTAAAAATGTAGGTCCAGTGGCGCAGGGTTTGAAAGAAAACGGCGAAGGGTTGAACGCCGCTCGATTGCAGGAGGTAGCTAAGTTTATTGAACGTACCCCCTATGTTGGTGGTATCAATAAAGAGAACGTAGATAAGGCGCTCAATGCAGCAGACCGGGTGCCGAGCCTGAGTAGCAGCAAGGAGTTAGGCGAACTAAAGGGCGCGGTCGGGGTAATGTCACAGCCTACCCAGCAGCGCAGCAATCCAGGTGCAGGCCGGGATAGCGGCGGCATTGAACGCTAAGCATCATAAACCAGCAGAACCCATGCAACAAGACGAGCTAGCTTTCCTAGAAGAAATGTTTGAAGCCACGGAGCTACTAGCGTGCGCGACGTGCGGCGAAGATACTTTACATGCACACGAAGAAGTATTAGAGGTGTACCAGTTGGCCACCGAGCTAAGGATGCAGTGTACTTGCTGCCAAACATCCCGGAATTGGATAGAATGGAAGCTGCCGACTGTGAGTAATTAATACATCGTATTAGAAGCTACCGCAAGGTCGCTGTCCTAGTTATTCGGCTAAAGTACACGACGCTATTGAACCATAGGTATTTGGGTTGGTGACGAAGACAAGGGCAAAGGAATATCTGGGTACGCATCAGCAGTCAAGTGGCCACTAGCTACTAATTCTGCTTTTAAGAGCCTGCAATTCCTTATAGTGCTTTTCAAACACGACTGCTTTATGCTCAGTTTCTGTGAGGTCTGATACTCGCCTTCGGTAAGCGCGGCTAGTTGTTTCCTCCGTTCTTCCAAGGCCTGTCTCCTCAGTTGCAAGTTCATCTTCTTCTCGCTCAAGCTCTCTTTCCAGCTTATCCAGCTCGAATCGTTCGCGGGTATATTCCCGTTCCTGTAACTCTCTAAGCTGGTGTTGAGCTGTGCTAATTCGGTTTCTAATACCGAAGTTTCGCCAGTATACTTTATCAGTAGTTCGTTCGACTCGCACTTTAACGTAGTCCATAACGCGGCTAAGTTGCGCTTCCTTTCGTCGAATCCAGCGATCCAGTCGGATTCTTGCTTCTGTAAGCTCACGCTGTCTTGCTCGCACTGCTTTTTCACCCGCGCTACTCGCTCGCTGGCGATCTGCAAGTCTTCCTCGATGCTGCTCCATTCGTACTCGTACGGCGCTTCCAAGTCGCGTATCACGCTCGCTTCGTCTCTCTTCAAGTCCTCGGACAAAGTCCTGGCCCGTTGCCTCAGCGATTCGATATGCTTCGTTTTCTGCGCCCACATCAGTTCTTCCCAAGAGTGCTCCAACTGCGAATACTGCAACGTCAACGCGGTTAAGACGGCACTTGAGCGTTTCCGTCCTTCCAGAAAGACGGTCTTCGAGTTCAGTAGCCGGGATACTTCCTTCAGCAAGTAAGTGGGTATCAGATGGCGTAAAGTGGAAGGCAGCTTGTTGGCCATTATAGAGCCAGAAGGTATGAGAGGTGAGCGTTAATAGTCGTTCGATGCCGACTGGGTCACAGTGCCGGGGAATATGGATCTCGATGGTATCCACGCCATACGCCCGGAGCTTGGCGATCTTCTCAGGAGTGCATCGGTGTTCAGCGTATATCTCAATCAGCAGGATGCGCTTGCCGCTACCGTCAAAGAACACCACATCGGGACGGGCCAGCAGTACTCGCCGGCCCTGGTGATCGTCAAATTCGGGATATATACGGCGGTCCTCTATCCCTATCTCGCCCTCCTCATCGACGTAAATGGTTTGCTCGGCCACGGCCGATGCGGCCTCGATTTCACGGGCTAGGACTAAGCGGGGTACTTTTCCGGTATACCCTTCAGGGATGGAAGCATAGACGGCAGGCACCTTTACGCACAGCCGGGCCAAGAGAAGCTGCTTCGCCTTGGCATGGCGATACGTCTCGCTCCCGTACGTACAGGGTCGTTCGCCTTCCGTTGGCTTGTGGGCAAAGTGCTTTTCATTCCAGCGCCCCAGCTTGGCTACCATCGGAAAGCGGCAGGCGATACAACGATAAGTACCACCAGCAACGGCTTGCAAGATGGAAATTTCCTTTCCACTCTCATCCAGGGCATGATCACATTGAACAGTAGCCATTGAAGCGTAACCTATAGAGCAGGAAGTAAATAGCTATTACCAGTCAAAAATACTGCCCAATTGCCATAATTGCACTTTTCGACTTTCAGCCAATTGCATTTATTATTGTACCTGAAGCTTTACCGTAGGGCTAAGTCAATAGTGTGCTGAACGCCATTCATTAAAAAAGATACCTGGTTTGGAGAGCGGGTTATAGTCCTCACGTCGCCAAAATCAAACTCCTTATGATGATTAGGACACAGGATTATAATGTTGTCCGGGGTCTCCCTGCCTCGCAGCCGTTTTGGGGTGATATGGGCGGCCTCAATGTAGAATCCGCCATTCTTCTTCGGAATCTGAATCCCACATAGCTGACATTTGAACCCCCTTAGTATCTTGATTTGCGCTATTGTTTTGCTATCTCTGCTATAAGTTATACCACTGATGATAACGGTGGTAGGATCAGTTTCCTTGAGATTTTGCAAGTCACGAATGATGTCTGCTCTGGTTTGCGTCCGATCAACGAGCTTCTCAAGGTCTATTTGCAGCATATTGTCGCGAAGTGCGACAGGCAGCAACTGACGGTACTCGTCGTAAATAAGCCGATTGGTTCGCATGATAGTGACTCTTCCCAAGCGAGCTTGCACGGCTTCATAATATTCTATGTGCGCCATCAGAGCAATCAGCGCCTTGGATAAGACTTCTGGTAGAAACTCATCAGTAATGCGCTCAAAGTAGTATCTCATAGAGAACTCGTTGAGTGTCCGCGTGAACCGGCGCCCTTCCATCATATAACGAAAGTTACTGATGTAATCACTGGCTGACCCTTTATTAATGGGGTAATTCTTTGCCAGCCAAGTTATTGCGTAAGTAAGTGATATCTGCTGATCGAAAACTCGCCTTGCCAAGGTGTAGGCATCAGAAACAGCTAAATTTGGAATAGAAGCCATAAGTAGAATAGGCATTAAATGTAAAGAGGCTTGCAAAAACAGCAATAAGCTATAATGGTCTCAGCTTACCACCAATAAATCTTCTAATTGGGTAGTGAAGGCCGGGGAGCGTCATTGTGCTTTTCCTGCCCAAGGCGGCGGGTGGTGGCCGCTCGTTGTGGCCGAGGGGCTAGGAGCAGCCAGCACTGCCGTAGCGATACGCACCGTGCCCCGTCCGAAACGCTGATTTAAGGCGTCGAGGCTAGCCATTAATCACTTCCTGACGAGTATAAGTTTGGAGAATGCAAAGTAAACGTGTGCCAATAATTTTAGTAGAAATTTTACTAAAAAAAAAAGCAACACCTATCTTAGCGTTCAAAACCCTTATTTTACTGCCTGCACCAATTTTGCTAGGCATTTCCACTGCTCAGAAGCCTGCCTGTTACCGGCGTAAAAGGCTAACTCATAAATATCAATGGCAACAAAGTTCCCACAAGCCACGCAAAGCGAGCTTGACAATTTGGACCTACTGGACAAGGAGGACCTAATCAAGCTCCTTAAAAATGTACTTCAACAAGGCGTTACCGTCAATTTTCACGGCAAGCGTGTCGCTACGGAAATATATAAGCGTGTCCGGCCGCGAGTGATGAAAACCATTCGTAACCTTAGCGTAGGTACACCTGGTGAGGCCGCTAAGAACCTGCTTATTGAAGGTGAGAACCTCCAAGCAATGGTTACCTTATACAAGTATAGAGGTGAGGTTGATTTAGTCGTTACGGACCCTCCATACAACACCGGCAAGTATTTCCGCTACAACGATAAGTGGGACGAGGACCCTAACGACCCCAATCTAGGAACGTTGGTCACGATGGAAGATGGTAGCCGCCATACCAAGTGGATGAAAGCTATGCTACCTCGCTTACAGATGATGAAGGAAATGCTAAGCAACTCCGGCGTCATTGCCATGTGCATTGATGACAATGAGCTGTATCACCTTGGGATGATGATGGATGAAGTTTTTGGCGAACATAACCGTATCGCTATCATCAACTGGCAAAAATCTTACTCTCCCAAAAATGATAGTCGGCATGTGTCTACGGCTACAGAATATGTTTTAGTCTATGCAAAAGACAAAAGTCTTGCAAAGACTGGCCTTGAAGCAAGGACTGAAAAAATGGATGCCGGTTATGCCAACCCGGATAATGACCCTCTTGGAGATTGGACCGGAGGCGATACAACGGGTAAAGACCGTCGAGACCAAGACCGTTACGCCATCCAGTCTCCGTTTACTGGCGCCTTGCATTATCCAGGCGCTACACGTTGGCGCATTCCTAAGAAGAATTTTAAAAAGCTGCTCGAAATGTGGGGTAGTGAGTATGAGGAAAGGGATATTAAAGATGGACGAACCAAAGCCCTAGTCCTCAAAAAAGGATTGATTCCTGAAATCAGCAAAGAAAAGCTCAACAGCTTAGACAACGACCGCGTTGTTGAAATCAATAGCTTACTTGCAGACCCACTATTAGAAAAAGCGCGTCTAAAGGCGGAGCATATTCGAGATAATGCCGTATGGCCTGAGTTGTTCTTTAACTCTAACGGCGCGGGGCGGCCTCGTTTAAAGAGACACCTGAATCACGTCAAAAAAGGTAAGGTCCCGCTTACCTATTGGGCAGACGACGAATACGATACTCCACTCGAAATTGGTGCTCAATCATGGCACCATGAAGAATCTGGGCATAGCCAAACAGGAATCAACGAGTTGAACGCCATTGTTGGAAAGGGGCACAATTTTGATACGGTAAAGCCGCTTAAGCTTTTTAAAAAAATTATTCAAATCTGGTGTAAACCGAATGGCTTGGTGCTCGACCCTTATGTGGGTTCGGGAACAACTGCTCACGCAGTACTTGAGTTGAACTCGGAAGCCTCCGCAAACCGTCGTTTCATTGCCATAGAGCAGGGGCGACCAGATACCGGGGATAAATATGCGCGCACCTTAACATGGGAGCGAATTAAGCGGGCCGTTACGGGCGAACGCCCTGACAAAAATGGGGTGCTTTCGGTATCTGCTGAGCCACTCGGCGGCGGATTCGAGTACCGCGAACTAACAGTTAGAATTGACGCGGAAACAATCGTCCGCATGAAGCGTGACGAGCTAATCGACTTGGTTATCACTTCCCACTTTGAAGCAGGCCGGCGAAAGACCGCCGGATTGTTACGAATTGAAGACCCTAAAAACAAATACCTGGTTGGGCGAAACGAGCAAGGAGAGGGCTATTTCGTCATTTGGGAAGGTAACGATGAAGTAGGACAACTCGATGATGAAACCTACGACAAGGTTTTGGCAGAAAGTCGCGCAGCAGGTTTAAAATCTCCGCACCATGTGTACGCCCGCTACCAGGTGTACCAGTCCCAAAATGTCCGTTTTTATCAAATTCCCGACAGGATTCTGATGCACTTAGGCTTTAACGAGTTTAGCGACCCTTATAACAACCCAACCGATTCAGAAAATGCTTAGTTTGTTTCCTTTTCAGATTAATGCATCTGAATCAATTGCCTCCCGCTTTGCAGAGTATTCGGATGACCCACTCATGGTCACCAAAACAAAGCAAGTACCATTTTACCAAGTACTCTCCTCTATTACAGGAAGTGGAAAAACGGTGATTCTGGCCCACACAGTGGAAACAATTAGCGGTCAACTTCCACTTGCACCAATCATTTTATGGATTTCCAAAGGCAAGGTGGTGGTTGAGCAAACCTTGTCTAATCTAGCGAGCGGTAGGTATGCCCCACTCGTCGCCAGCTATAAAGTGAAGCCTCTGCTAGAATGCAATGCTTCTGATATCAAGGATGGCAGCAAAGGCTTACTTTTAGTTGCAACTGTTGGCAAATTCAATCAGAAGGATAAAGATGCTGGCGACCGCAAGATATATAGCGTTGGCTTGGATAACGCCGAGAGTTCATTGTGGCAGATGCTCACGACAAGACAAACGGATGACCGATTTCGCCGTCCGTTGTTGATTGTCTATGATGAGGGGCATAATCTTTCTGACCAACAGACGCGTTTACTGATGGATTTAAACCCGGATGCTTTAATTGCTGCTAGTGCAACTTCAAAGCATCCAGAGGAGCTTTCTCACATCGTGCAGCGCTTAAAAACTGAAAAGAAGTGGGCTGATGCCGACTTTGTGGTTAGCGTCAAAAGTGCTGAGGTCGTTGAAGCAGGCTTAGTAAAGAAGCTAGTCGAAATAGGAGGATTTACAACTCCTATGGAGGAGGCGATAGACCAACTCATCGAAGATTTTACGAAGGTTGAGCACACCGCGGCAGAACTCGGTATACCTTATCGACCAAAAGCCATTTACGTCAGTAAAACCAACGTTTTCGAAAGCGGAAAGCTCGTCGAAAACGACAACATCTCACGACCATTCAAAGAACGCCAAGCTCGTCCCATCCTGATTTGGCGTTATTTGGTGGAGCAAAAAGGGATAGACCCAGAGGATATTGCTGTTTATTGTGATTTAAAGTTTGACAATAAGCGTTTTCCAGCGCCTAGCAACTTCAATCTTTTTGCCAACGGCGAGTCAGACTATTACAATTTCACAGAAGGCAATTACCGCCATATTATCTTCAACCTGAGCCTACAGGAAGGATGGGACGACCCTGAATGTGGGTTTGCCTACATCGACAAAGACATGGGTTCGGCTACTCAGATAACCCAGATTGTGGGTCGGGTGCTCCGGCAGCCAGGTGCCCAACACTATCAAGATGCAAGCCTTAATACGGCTCACTTCTACATCAGAACCGACGAGCGCGGAACGTTTGAGGAAGTACTGAGCGAGCTTAAAAAGAAAATTGCGGCTGAATCTCCTGAAGTAGAAGTAGTAGTAAGCCGTGGTTCTACCAGTGGAGGTAACAAGGTTAAGGAGCCGGTTAAAGAGCATAAAGAGATTCCGACAGCTGGCATTCGCTCAAACGAAGCTCAGGCCAGAATCAAGGAATTAGTGAAAGATATGATGGATTTCCGTACTGACAGCAATAATACAGTTGGTCAGGGAAGCCGTATGAGAGTGCTCCAGACAGTTGGAAGTAGCCAAGAAACTCGTCAGGAATGGGTAGAGGTCCCTCACGGCAATAAGGTTACTGCTCGTTGGGTATTCGTTCGGGAGCTAGAGCGGGTAGAACTGCGCGCTAAAAACCTAGTAGCATTAGATGATGTTAAGTTTGATGCTAAAATTGAGTTCAATAGCAAGGCTGCTCATCATGTTCAAGAGTTAGCACAGAAAATTGCTCGCGCTTACTTAGAACTCTCTAGTGTTCGTATCAAAACCAACGATAATGCTTACGTAGTTGATAGTGTCTCAACTGACTCTACCAACAAAGAAGACTTTGTTAATGCCCTTCATGCTTCTTATAGTGGCCTTAACAAACTTGAAAAGGAATTTGCAAAGAACATAGATAATGCTGGTTATCCGTGGTGTCGAAATCCCACCTCAGGATATGGTATTCCTCTTCTCAGCGGTAACACTAGAAATTTCTATCCCGACTTTCTAGTGTGGGCAGGTGAGGAAGTGGTAGCTATTGATACCAAAGGTGACCATCTGATAGCTACTGATGCTGGCCAGAAGCTTCTAAGCATTGGGAGAGATGGTGGGGCTGGCGTAACAATTAGGCTGGTAACTGAGGGGGAGTGGAACAAAGAGTTTATAAAAAAACCTTCCTCTGTTGGCTATACCGTTTGGAAAATAAAGGAGGGGAAAGTACAGCCCATTTATTGTATAAATGCAATGGAAGCTGTAAAACAGTGTTTGAGTATTTAATATTATATTACATAATAATTCGGCCTATTTAAGTGGCGCAATGCTACCTAAATAGGCCGAATTATTATGTAGAAAAACTTCGAGGCTATAAAAGAACTGGCGTAGCATTAATTAATGCTGCTTTCTTCTTAATGTCCTTTAAAGCCTGTAAACTATTTCCTGTATAGTATGCCTTTAGTAAGTTCACTACTCGTGAATGATTTTGCTGAATTGTATTGGCATCCCACTGTTGATAAGTGATAAAGACGTTATTTGTATTAGCCCGTCCTTCAATGTACGTGCTATACTTATGTCGCTTGTCTAAGAAGGATGAATTGCTCAAAGAAGCATTTTTCTTCATGTCTACAAGCACAATATTTCCCAAGCGATGAAGCCACGCCTGATGTACTTCCTCTGGTATATTCCATGCCGGAACAACAGGTTTTTGAGGCATAATATGCTCTACAGAAGCAAATGATTTGTTGAACTGTAACTTGTTGTTTAGGTTTCCTGTCAGCAAATCTAGTTTGAGCAGCAGGTAGCGAGTCTTATTGATACGTGTTCCCGAGAAGCTGCCCCACTTTTCTTCATCCAGCAGCAGAAAGAACTTGTCAATATTAATGATGGTATTTGCTTTCTCGTCTTGGTAGTCGTAGCGCAGCACGCTATCCTGTAGAAATGCCAAGGATGCTTCCTGCCTATCCTTTATTTTTTCGCGTATCTCATCCATTTTACGCAGCATGATAAAGGTGCGCGTCAGTACATTGAATGATACCGTCAGCCAAGCTGCTGAAAATAAATTATCTATTTTAATCAGAAAGTCTAGAATGTTAGCGTCCCCAAAACACTCTCGGTAGTGCATCAATACCACAATGTATTGATTACCGAATGTGTTGGAAAGAATATAGTTTAAATTTTCATACAGGCAACCGGCATCTTCCGCTTGGAAGTTAGAGTTAAACACAACGTCCAAGTGCTGAACGTACTTACCCATAAAGTCAAAAGTGGGTGCTCCCTTGGCCAATAACTTCTTTTCATAAATAAAATTGAAGGCTCGGGTAATGTTGCCCTGATTGGCCCCATCCCGATACTTAACCAAGATTGAAGCCATTGCCCAGAGAAATTCATCAAATGACTTGTAGGGTGATTCAATCGCACTTTGATATTCGTCCCACTTACCAGCATACTTCTTACGGGAGTCATCATCCTTAATCACACGCAGGTTTTGTGCCCGTAGAATGTCGCTAGATTGGAGTTGCAAACCACGGCTGTTCAAAACGGTGAACAGGTTGTAGGCATCATCCAAGTTGTCAGAAGTCGCTAGATAGAGGACTAGGACCTTATTACTGAGGTAGACAAAGAAATCATAGATAAACTTCTGATAGCTTTCATTTGATGAGTGTTCTTGAAGCTTTATAGCCCACCAATCACGCAGAGAAATTATAGCTGTCGCCATACTGCGCACAGACGTTGATTCCGTTTGACTGTCGCTAAGTGCCGCAAGTTTCGCTGTTTCTAGGGTGCCTTTCTCTGTAAGGACAAACTGCTGGAAAAATTCCTCATCATGTCGGATGGTGAACTTGAGGCGGTTCCGTTCGGGAATATTCTCTAAGTCATTACCAACTTGCTGTAAACGTTTGGTAACTTGTTCTTTGACGTTAACAAACGTAGTTAAGTCCCGAATGACAGCGTGGAGTAAATACAACGTAATAAACCGTTGCTGACCATCTAAAATATCATTGTAAGCATAGGGGCTACCATCGTTCGGGTCCACCTTTGCATTCCAAATCATGCACCCTAGGAAGTATTCACGGTTCTTATCATATAGGAACGCCGTGGCAATATCTTCCACCATTGTTGTGACTTGTTCCGGTCCCCAGACGTAAGGCCGCTGATATTCAGGGACATTATAGAACCTATCAGTATAGAATATCTCCTTAATGTATTTTTGACCAGAATCAAGTGTAGAATGAGCCATATAGGGCGACGAAGGATGTGAAAGGCAAGTACTGTACTTAAACCAAGGCTAAACTTACCACTCTGTGCGATGATAGCGTTACCTAAAATTGCATTACCAAGCCTATTAGGAACGAACAGCGGTAAGATTTAGCCCTTTGCGTAGACTTATTTTGCTATTTGGTTACGTCTTAATGCTTGGCGAATCTCCGCAGCAGCAGATTCTGCGGCTCCTTTAGGACGCTTTACCCACTCATTATGAAGTGAGTGTCGGTAAGCAGTAGGAACCGATAGCCGGTACAGATGCAAGTAAAGGAAAGTCATGTTATACCAATACTCAGTATTGGCTTCCGGCAAGTATCCCCAATGATGAAAGTTGCGGTGTAAATAGCTGTTAATAGCAAAATTGTCCTCAACCTGTAGGTACAGCCGGGATGAGGTTTTTATGTGGTCTATCTTCTCTTTCATCCTCTTGTGTAGAATGTCCACATCACAACCAGGCCACGCACTTTGGGCATAAGCGTACCAATCGAAGGCGTTTCCAAAGTTGATAATAGTCTGAGCCGTTTCAGAAGTTAAGCCTGTATTCATTCGATACGTAATGAGGACTGTCAAGAAGCTATTTTTGGTAGGCGCAGCGGCCACAAGGTCTGCGACCCAGCTTCACTGCTGCCGCCAGTGAGAGAACTTTGGTCGAAGTGGTACACCAAGCTAGGCCAGCACATCGCGCCGAGACGTGGTAGGCGTAAGAAGCAGAACCTTGGCAAATATGGACTTTCTGCGAGTCAGCTAGACCGGGAGACGGCTGTAGCAAAGCCAAGGTGAGCAAGGTGAGCAAGAGTTGAAACAACATTTGTATAAGGCTAATTGCGCGCTGCCCCGTTGCCGGTAGCCAGGTACAAGGCTTTTTTATTCAATTTAATTATAAGCCTAGGTTTTGTGCAGCGTTGAAAGCCACCACGTTGTTAAGCTGAGTATAGCGATCTATCATTGCATCCGTCTTTTGCTTTGTCTGGTTCTTGATAGCCTTATGGGATTCGCCCCGGAGCACGGCCACTGTGACAAAAGAGACTCGCAGAGAGTGTGCCGAGTATTGCGGCCCGAGCCGCTTTTGCACCAGTTTATTGATGGAAACGTCAGAAAGACGTTTAGTTGACGGAATAGCTAGTTGGCTAGGGGTAGCGCGAGGGATCTTGACGAACAGCGGGCCAGTAGTCCGTCCCAGCATAGATACCCAGGAGCGTACGGAGCGCACCGGGCAGAAATCTGCGTTGGGCGCATAGAAGATTGCTTTATCTTCTATTTGGCCGTGCTGGTTGGTTTTGCTTTTGCGCAGATGAACGAGCAAGGCCCGCTCTGTAAATTCTAGTTGCTCGATGTTGAGGCCCACCAGCTCAGAGCGACGGAAGGCCCCAGCGAAGCCGAGCAGCAACAGTGCCCGGTCACGAAACCCCGCCGATGTTTCGAGGTCTAGCCCGCGGATTGCTTGTTTCAGCTCCTCGACAGTGAAGGCCAAGGCTTGCTCCTGCCGTTTGCCCAGCGTCCGGGCTATTCCTTCCATGACAATATTTAGCGCATCCAGGGTAGCGGGCAGCGGGTAGCCGCCGAGCTGATGGGCTTTGCGGATTGCAGCCAAGTGCCGTTTAATGGTAGCCAATGAGTGCGGCCCGGCGTGAGATTGTTGGCGCTTCTTTTTCTCCCCACCGCCCCCTTCTACAGAGGCCGGTTCAGGCTTTTCCGTAGCCAGGTAAGCTACGTATTCGGTAAGAGTAGCCACGTCAGCCGGTAGAGCTGTAAGGCCATGCAGGGCGCAAAATTGCGTGTAGCTTTTCAGGTCGGACGTGTAGGCACGAGTAGTATTGGCTGCACCTCGTAGTCCTGTTTCCAAGAACCCAGCCACCTTGGAGGAAGCACGCGCCAGCTCGATACCCAAAGCTGATACAGCAGCCCTAGTAGGGGCAGTAGGAAGAGTATTGTTATCGGTCATTCGTCTAATCAAGCAGCATTGGTTACCTAGCCACCCTGCGCAATGGGAACCGTCACGCCGTAAGCGGTACTAGTTGATGGAACGGTAGCCCAGGCGGTAGGCCCACAGCGTAAATGTTGGGGCGTAATCCTGCGAGAAGCGGTAGCGGTTGTAAGTGAACCAGGCAAAGCCCACCGGCACCAACCAAGCCACCACTAGACTTGCAGTTGGGACCGCATAAACGATAAGTAGGTGCAGCAGCACTGCTGGCACCACGCATACCACAGTAAGACACACGGCAAATGGCAATAGCCATAAGCGGCCACCGCGCAGGCGCAGCGCAATAGCAACTCCTTTGAGCCAGTAGAGCAGGGCGAGGCCCACGTAAGTTACAGCTGCGATGCTGAGCAATCGGGCGTCACTATACCGTGACCCTAGAAAGTCCATTGGATAAGTGACAGCCAAGGCTAACAGGATAAATGGTACAGATACTACCGTTTCAATCAGCAGCCGCAGGGCCAGTGGCACTAAGCGTACTACCGCCAAAACACCAAGGCCCAGCAGAGCACCAGTTGCTTTTCCTGAGTGGTGGTTGCCGTGCGCGTTTTGGGCGGCTAAGTAACCTTCTTCATAATCAGACATAACAATAAAATTTAAGCGTGGATAGCAAGTCTCCTTACTTGTCGAAGCCAAGTAGCCTGACTAAGAACTTGCCCAAAGAAGGGAAGAGGGCACAGACAATGAATGTAGCGTAGAACGTGCCCCCAGCGATAAGTAAAGTCTTGAAGAGGACCACGAGCAAGGGCAGGAAATCAATAGAAAGTAGCATAGAGCAAGCGGTTTTAAAGGTAAGAAAACAAGTTATGATAATTGGGCATTATCATAACTTGTTGGATGTTAAATAAACCCTAAGTCACTCAACGATAAAGGGCCTAAGTCTTCGTGATCCTCGTCTTTTTGACTGATAGTGTAGCCATCGAATGCAGTTAAGTCTGGTTCAACATCATCTACTTCTTCTAAGTGGATGCATGTATCGACAGCAACTATTCTAAATCTAGTACCACGTTTGTAAAGAGCTTCTGCTTCACCTTTTTGAAAGCCAGTATATTCCGAAATTAGCCTTGCCTTAGTGTCGATAGAGACTTTAATCTGATACGTAGGCTCTACTGGACAACGTTCTCGCCTACTATACGTGGACCAAAAAGACGGAATAAGAAGGACTTCATCTAAATGCTTTTCTGCCCACTTTAACTTCTCTTCCAAGTAATGTTCCTCTCTCCACAAAGTACTGCTGGATGGAAGCGGTAAATCATTAAGGATTGTATTAAGAAGTTCTGCTTCGTGTTCATAGTAATCATTAATGCTTCCTTGTTCTTGCCGTAGATACTCGTTTAGCCCTTGATAATTCCTCTCTTGGTAAGACTGTACAACCCACTTGGCTAACTTTTCTATAGCTACATCACTAATAGCCTGCTCAAACCAGTGTGGCATGTGGTGTTTATAATGGACTTTCGAACTTTGGCGTAAGTCATAAAGGGTTTGGAAAAGCTCTAATGTTAAGGCCATAAACGCAGCTTAAGTTGTTGTTTGAAAGGTATTTAATAAATATTTTTCTAGATATTGATTTTGCACAAGCTGATTAATAAAAATGCCCGGTCATACTTTGACCGGGCATTTTTGAAAAAGTCTTTAAAAGTAGCAAGTAGCTACTGACCAATTACCCAAACCGGCACCGCTTGCGCGCCTACGCCCGTTCCGGTTTCCTTCTTAACCTCTTTCCCATCGAGCAGGATAGATACCGTAATGTTTGAAGCGGCCGTACTACCAGTAGAGGGGATACTGGCCAGGAGCAAAGAACTGTCCCCTATTTTCATGTTGCGGGTGAACGAGTAAGAAGCAGGCAGTGGCACATTACGAAGGTCAGACGTTCCCCCGGTAGCGTTTGTATAGGAAATATAGTCTGCCTCAGCATTAGTAGTTGAACTAACCCGATATTCCACCTTGTAGTCTTTCGGCTGAATGTTGTTCGGGGTAGCGGTATCATCTTTAGAGCAGCTAGTAGCAACGAGGGTAGCGCAGCTCAGTAGTAGGTAAGCAAGTCGTTTCATGGAAAATAGTTGGGTTGTAAAAAAGATTAGCGGAAGTGATACCGAACGCCAGCACTCAGATAGCCGGGCCACTGGTCAATATAAGACTTCGTAATTTGATAGCCTTTCGTGCCAGTGGCTACGAGGGAAAGGCGGTTGCTTAGAAACACATCGGCTTCGGCTCCGGCTTGCGGCCCGAAGCTAACGCGTTGCGGTTTGGAGGCATTTGGGGCTAATTCCCCCGTTCCTCCTCGATTCGTGCGCTCGTATTGACCACCAGCGCCAAAGAGTAGATGCACATAGACTACTTCCCCGATTTGGAACAGTTGGGGGGCTACCAAAACGCGGGCTTGGTAGGCGGCATAGTCACCGGCTTTGTTACCCAAGTAGCCGTTTTCACGCAGGCCACTAAGGCGTAATCCTAGCCGGTTGGTGAGCATAGAGGAGTAACTAAGTTCGAAGTACCTGCCTTTTTCTGAACTACCAATGTGCGCTCCCCAAGCCGATATACCTTTGACGTGACGCTGGGCCAGGGCAGGCGATACGCCTGCTCCCGCCATAACGAGCGCCATTAGAAGTAGCTTTCTCATAGTCGTTAGCGACGCGGGCGGGCGCGGTCCATTTTAATAAGTGATTGTTGCACCAGCACGTCCGAATACACCGCCTCAGCGGCTTGTTGGGAAGGGCTGGATTGCGAGGCTTCCGACAACAGGCGGTCAGCTTCCAAGCGCAACTGCATTGCCTTAATCAGATTGTCATTCGACGTATTCAGCGCGGCCATCCGTTCGCCTTCCGTCATGGCGTACCGCCCCGGATTTTTCAGCGTAGCATTCAGTTCTACGCTTTGTTGCGTCATTTCATCGGCAATCTTGTAGTAGCCAAAAGCCGTATCAATCTTGCGCTTGTTGGCCATTTCCTGATAAGCAAATGAGGACACCGTAGATTCTTCGCGCTTCGCTTGGTATTGGGCCGAAGTCATGCGATTGTTGCCACTCGAAGAGGAGGAGCCAAAGCGGGAGAATACATCATACACCGTGTTCAAGTCCTGCTGCGGGTTGGTTAGTTGCAGGGCTTGCCGTAACCGAGCCGCTTTCTGATAGACTGGCATATACTGATTGCTTTGTGCCCGGCCATTCATAGCCAGGGCGCGCACAAACAATTCTTGTGGGTTAGAAAGGCGTAAATCGGTAATGCTTTGCACTTTGCGCAAGTCGGCTTGTACTTGCCGTTGCAGTGCTAACCCTTCTTGCGTTAGGTCTTTTACTTGACCAGTAATGTCCCTGGTCACACCCGCAATTTTCCTGGCATCTACTATTACTTGATAGTTCTGCACCGTGCTAGACCACTGTTCCAACCGCTTGGCAAATTCGCCAATCTGTACTCCCATGTGTAGCGGGTCATTTACTACGAATTGAGCGGAGGCTTTACTAACGGGAGCTAGTACCAGCGCGACAGCCACGAAAGCAGGTAAAAGGAGCTTTTTCATTGTCGTAGAAGGTAAGGATGAAAGGGGTAAGATTAGCGACCACCTATAGAGGCTGAGGGGTCGAGTTGCCCAGCCGCCGCCGTGGTAATCAAGATAGGGTACCCGTCCGGCAATAACACGTCCCGCAGCCTAGTTTGAGTTCTAGGGCGAGATAAAACATTCGACATTATACGGCCCCCTACTCCCACTACTGAGTTAGCGGCAGAAGCCGAGCGATCAATGGCCGTGCTGAGTTCTTGGGTTGTTTGCCGTTGCAAATCATTACCCGCCATCATAGCATCCTTTTTTATCTTTTTAGCCGGGTCTATCATAATGCCAGGCATATAGTTGAAGTCGTAGATTTGAGCAGCTACCCGCGTTGGCCCCAACCGATCTACCGTCAGGTTTACGCTGTTAGTCCCTACCTCAGCTACCGCTGCAAAGACCAGGTTTTTAGGGAACGTTACCCCACTTACTACCGCATCTTCCAAGAGGCGTAAAATCACAACTGAACCAGACCGTACCTTTTGTTCGCCATTAACAACACATTTGAAAAACACGTCTGGTACGAGTGTTTGTTGTTGGTTGCCCTGTGCCATCATCCGGGACGAGTTACCCACCTTAACTGTATTGAACCCATCAGCTCCCCCAGCACCGTTAGCATTCGCTGCTATCTGTTGTGCGGCCACCGCAGGGTCACGATACCGTTTACCTGTCATGCGCTCATAAGAGGCGCGAGTTGCCGGGGGGGACGTGCTAAGCATGGCCAACACGTCCGGGTCAGTTTCAAAGGGTGTGCCGTCTACATCATAAGCCGGTAGTCCGTTGGTAGGCCGTCGCGCACCAGTGTTCGTAACAGCCCTCACCCTAGAGCTATGCGCAGAGCTACCAGCGCTAACCCGCCGCCGAGGTACTATAACTGTGCGGGCCGAGTAAGAACCCGTTTGCGGGTCTTGTACGGTTGTTTCTATGGTATCCACGTTCAGCGCCGCGAGGCGTTCTTGCTCCCGTTGCCGGCGAACTGCTGCCTGCGCCGCCGCCGCCCGATTCTTTAGCCGCTGGCCACGTCCAACAGTATCTACCGCAAACACTTCTACTACGTCCGCATCTGTGGGACGAGCAGGAGCCGCCGCCGCATCCATTTCTGCCCGGCGTTGCTGCTCCATTTGCGTCGTAGGTGATGCAGCAGAAACCGGGGGCTTTTGCTCTACAGAGCCAATTTCAGGCTCAATGTTGGCTGAGGCCGCCGCCACCGGCTCTGACTGGCTACGGGCTGCCTCTGTAGCTGACTTTAACCACAGAAACAAGCCACCAAAGAGCAATAGCACCAGCAGTAGGCTAAGCGGCAACCAATTCTTTAACAGCATTTGACCAGGCGTGAGCTTAACCGGAGTTGGTTCTTCCCGTTGCCGTTGGGGCTGTTCGTTGTCCGTATCGAAATCATTGTCATTATCCGGGCGAGGCGCGGCCTCGAGCCGGTCATTGGGCGTGATAGGTTCCATGAGATAGGGAGCTATTAAATGGTAGAGGCACGATTGATAACCCGCGAAGGCACCGGCAACACCAGTACCCGCGCTCCATTAAGTTCGCGCAGGGTTACTTCCAAGTAGCCGCGTTCCGTGGCTGCGTACAAGGGAATGGCATAGGTCAGGTAGCCAGTCGTGTGGCCCGTAATCGTCTGATTCGGAACCCCACCGGAAGGCGCCAGCGGGCGGCGCGCTTCATTCTTTTTCTTGGCTAGAAACTTCTTTTCTGAGTTTTCTACCAATTGGAAGTCGGTAAAATCGACGTTGTAATCAATGGCTGAGTGGTTGATAACCTTGAAACGTAGATAGGTAAAATCCTTGTCGTTGCGCACATTGGCCAGCGACAGCACCAAGTCATTATCAACCACGGCCACTGATTGATGCTCCTCTTTGGCTTTGCGCAGCTTCGTGAGCTTGCCTTCCACATCGCTTTTCAACTCTTGCTCTTTATCCATTGCTAACTGATTCTCAGGAACCGAGCCAGCCGAGCTGTTATTGTTCATGCCCAACGCGCCATCTTTTTGGAAATCGTAGAGTTGAAGAACCGGCCGATTTACGTAGACTAACCGCCCCATCCAGTACTTGGAACCATACCGAATGAGCATAGGGGTAGGGGGCGCGTTTTTGCGCTTAGCGCGCACGAAAACGGCGTTGGCTTCGATTTTAACCAGATAGTTATTGGCCATGCCCACGTCTACCAGTGACACCGGGCCACCGAAAACGAGGTAGGTAGTAGAACTATCCGACACGGCCACGTCTAATAGATTGTCGTTGGACTTAGCCGCCGATACGGGCCGTTGAGCACGGATTGACTGTTGATGCGCAATCGGGGGCACTGTTTGCGCCAACGTAACCGAGATAGGTAGTAGTGGTAGGACGAGGCCCAGCAGTACCGCAGAAAGGGAGGAAGTACGCATGATGGATACTGATTAGAGGGTTATTGAGCAGGATCCGCAGGGGCGACAGGAGCAGCATCTAGGCCAATGCCCCGTTGTGCTTCGAGGAGGCGACGCTGGCGGTCAGCTTCTTGGGCTTGCAGCAGCTCCTTTTCGTCGCGTGATAGATTCGGCTGATAAGGGATATAGTCGAAGTTGGTAATCAGCATCCCGTAAGGGTTGGCATCCGAGCGATTGGTTTCTTCCAGGTTGAACTTAGCGGCCAGGGGCAGCGGCTCTTTCTGTTCACCACCAATGAAAATGCGCTGCTTGATATAGACTGAACCTGACCAGGGACGGCGGCTCATATCTACCAGCACACTATCTACCGTTACCACGTTGCGGGCCGCGTACCGCTCATAGTTTTGCAGCACTTGCCCCCGCACAAAGCCATCATAAATACGACGACCCCCGCGACCCTCGATAAGTGGCAGGGAGGCATCTAGGTTGGCTTTAAAGGTGTATTGGTCGTGGCCAAACATGGTTTGCATGAAGCTGCGCACCAGGTTACGAGCCTCGTAGCTGCTATGCGATTCGGTAGTAGCAGCAGATACTGCCGCCGTTGAGCCAGTAGAGCTGACCACGTACACGCGCTGGCCCGCTTGCTGATTGATCCGATAGACCATATAGCCTGAACTCAAAGCAACGAGCAGCAGCGCTAGAATACTCCCCATTGCGATATTGCGCATGGTAGAGAAGGAGGTACTAAGGTTATTTGCAGAGTCCATTTTACTTACTGGTTAGAAGTCAATAATTGGTCGATTTAACAGTTTTTTTTCCCCACCGCCCCTACTCAGGGAGTGGTAGAAAAGCCATTTTGGTAGGGTCAGATACCCCACCCTTATTGCGATAGGGATACACCACCAACGCGGGCTTTAACTGGTTGTCTTTGCCCGCAAAAGCGTAGAGTACGCCCCGCACGGAAACGGGCTTATTAGGCTCTATTTCCGATACTGTGTATTTTTCCTCACCCGGAATGTTATAGTTTATCCCACCGAGACTGAATCGGGCTAGACTATCCTTCCCGTTTGGCGCGTAGAGCGTCATGGTTGCGGGCACCTTCTCATTTGGGCCAAAGCCTTTCGGCACCCACTGAATAACTGCCTCGTAGGAAATCCGGTAGCCCGGAGCTGCCCGCGATGCCCCAGGTTCCAAGGAACCCCACAGCGGCGGCAGAGCTACGGCCATAGGCTCGACTTTAAGGGTCTTAGTTGATACTGTTTGCAAGTAGCCCTCAGCGGGCAACAGTTGCTCGATAGCAGGGCGAACGTCTAGGGCCGTAGTGGGCAGTGGGGCAGTAGCAGCGGTAGGAGCTGATGCAGCAGCCGGAGCCTCAGTTGTTACCGCTTGCGTGTCGTTCGACTGACAGCCACCAACCAGGCCCAGGCCGAATAGTAAAGCGAAAGTTTGGGAAGGAATTTTCATAGGAGTAGGAAAGATTAAGGTGTCCAGATGCCAGAAGAACGTTGTCGATAGGATGGATTCAGCGCGTCTGACATGGTGATAGAAGGTAAGCCAGCCGAGGCCGAGCTACTAGAGGTTTCGCCAGTGCCAGCACTACTGCCACCACTACCACCACCGGCAGCACTACCACCGCCGCCGCCACCACCGCCGCCGCCACCACCGCCGCCGCCACCACCGCCGCCGCCACCACCGCCACCGTTGCCCATTGCCCGGCCAATAGCGGAGGATAGACCACCACCGCCCGGAGCAGCAACCCCCGCCGCAAAGGTGGCCGCGCCTACGGCTGCACCAGTCATTTGCCCGGCGAAGCTCTGCACGGCGGAGGAGCCGATAAACAGGGAGGTTAGCCAAGGCACCAGTGTATACAGTAGCACGAAGCCAACTGACATGAGCATAAACTTGGAATCCTTCACGGATTGGTCTAGCCCACCGCTATCCAGGATACCATGAGATACTCTCTGCGCATCAGCAAAGAAGCTATACATCGTATCCAGCAATATGAACGTAAGGCCCCATAGCTGCACGGCGAGGAAGTTTTGCAGCCACTTCATTGCTAGCTGACCAAAGGCCGGAATGACGGAAAGCGTCATCGCAATTGGCCCGCAGACGTACAGGAAACCCAGAATAAATTGCTGCAAAAACTGCATAATGTTGCGGATAATCAGCACCGTAGTAGCCGTAAACAGCCGCGTCATTATACCGGAGAAAGTGAAGTTGCTAATGGATTCAGCAACACTACTCATCATTGCCGCCGCCCCCGTTACCACGTCACCCAACCCTAGAGAATCACTCTTAGCCGCCGCTGCCACCGGGGCAGGCGTCGTAAGCGCGGTTAGCGCCTCCGCTGCGGACTGGTCGGTGGAGAACATGGCCGTAAAAGCAGAAAGGCCACTCCCTAGCGTATCCAGTAGGGTCTTGTAGAAGAACAGCAAAAAGAATATCCACAGCGCTTTCAGAATAGGCCCCCAATCCATTGCTAAGCCACCCCCGCTGATAAGCCCCCGGAAGATGGTATAGAGCAAGGCAATACTCATGAGAGTAGGCGTAATGAAGCGGCAAGCCGAGAGCACAATTTCTAGGGTCTGGTCACAGGCGCGCAGAAACCCAGGGTCAACCCCATAAGCTACCATTAGAAAGTTTGCCATTATTTCCCGCCGAGTTTACCGTTGCGCTTATCCTCAACGAACTGTGCTACTGCGTAATCCAGCCGTTGTACTTTCACTTCCTCATATACCGGAGTACCATCCGGGGCTAGTACCGGGCGACCATCCCGGTCGATTTTGGGCCGCTTATTGGTCTGCTGATAGAACTTGACCAGGCTGTTCAAGTGGTTGCGCTCGATAGGCTTAGACGTTAGGATAGCGTCTAGCTGAGGCGAGGCTTCCAGGGCAAACACTTTTCCTTTGTCCCCCTGCTTGATAAAGAACTCTCGCAGGTGGTCAGTAGCGCGGACCGACTTAATCAAGTCCATTTCGTGGCCAGTCAAACCAAGAGGGGCTTGCAGTTGGGCCAGCGAATCCGGGTTGATGTGCCGCAGAATGATTTTCGTACCGGAGTTATTGATGATAGCCGGGCCGATTTTGCTGTTTACAATTTCGTTGATACCCTGCGTGATAATCGTTACCGAGCCGTTGGTTTTGCGAATCGTGCGGTACATACTTTCAATGAACTCCGAAAGCACACCGCTAAGCATCGTCCAGGCTTCATCTAAGGCGATATACTTAACGTCCTTCTCAAATTTGCGGAACAGGTCTAAGCTCAGCTCAGTAATGAGCATGGCCACCACCGGGTACAGGTCGGGGTCAGCCTGTACTTTGGCCAGGTCAAAACAGATAAGCCGGTGTTCGCTCAGGTCTACATCACGCTTCGCATTCAGTACCTTTTCGTACCGGCCACCTGTGATATATTGACTCATCACCAAGAAAAATTGGTGCATATCAATATACTTCATGTTCTTCTGGTAGGTCCGACGTGCCCCATCCAGCGGGTCTGCTACGGCCCCTTCGCCGGGAATGGAAACCGGCATCTGCATAGTCGCGTCGTAACGTTCCACGAAGCGGTAGAAGCTCTCCATACCGGGAAACTCCTCATCCTTTTGGCCGAGCTTCGCATCCGTATTCAAGTACTGGTAGTACTCAATCAGAAAGCGAGAGAGGATAGTACGCTCTGATTTATCCAGGCCCGAGGCCCCACCCTTCCAAAGCGCGGCAATCAGGGCCAGGTGAAAAACCGTTTTCTCATCATCATAGAGCCACTTGTTGGAATCCTCATCACGAGGCACCATAAAGGGGTTAAACTCGATGGGACGCTGCGGGTCATACTCGAAATAGGTATTGTCGAATTGTTCTCCATTGAGCGACTGTACAACGTTTCGATAAGTACCGCCCACATCCATAATGATTTGCCGCGCCCCCTTTTCGAAGCGTTGCACAATCAGGTTGCCGAACGTGTAGCTTTTGCCCGTACCCGTAGGCCCAATTACCATCGCATTCTGATTTTCAAGCTTGGTATTGAATAGGTTGACTTGTACCAGGTTGCGGAAGCGGTCTACCAAGTACTCTCCTACCGGGTCAGTCTGGTAAGTAGAAGTCCAATGCGTGTAGCAAGCCGCCCGGTCAGTGGTACTGGTTAGCCAGCGGTCGGGAACTTGGTTAGCGTTGCCCGGTAGCAGGCCAAAGAAAGCAGGCAGGGCCAGATAGCTTTCTACTACGCTTTCCGTGCTGAACATATACCGGAAGGCCGAAGCGGCTTTGTCTACGTTCTCCCGGCGGCTGTTATCGTTGGTATCCCACAGCACGACGGACAGGTGCAGGCCCACGATTTGCTTTTGGCTAGCTCGTATTTCTGCTGTGAATTCCTCGACTTCCTTGGCGCGCAGCTCGTTATCCTGACCAGCCAGAAATGTGAGGGTGTTATTGATCTTGCGGTCATTATCCAGGCTGCTTAATTCAGACCGGCTATCCCGCACAATCATAGCTTGCGTCAGAATATGGGGGCACTGCAAAACGTGCGTCAAGGGGTAGAGCATGGGGGAGGTCACCCCGTAGCCGTTCCTGACAGCCGGGTACGCATCCGTTCCTTGCCCGACCATTGATAGGATATTTACCTTTTGTTCGCCAATTGCCAACGTACCTAGCTCATTGCCTATTTCGCGCTCTTGCCGGGTAGGCTGACCGTCGAAATTGAGGTTGAAGTATTGGAGGTACAGTTTATGAATGTCTTGGCTAGTCAGGCGCTCGAAGGAAACACCGCCCAGGTTCTTGACACTCTGGATAAACTCAATAGCGTTGCTTTCCGCCGCTTCTAGAGTTTGAACGAGCTGTGCATACGGGTTCTTTATGATTGCCTCCCCAGCACGAGCTACTAACACATTCATAGCGTTCGTTTTGGGCGACTTCACCGCGACCGGCGCATACGAGAGAAAAACATAAGACTTTTGAAACAGCACGAGCCGTTCTTGAAAGTGCTTATTCATTTTCCCCTCAAAGTAGGTCTGTTGGGTTTTGTCTTGCCGATACGGACGGTCATAGTACACATCCGTTTTCTGCATGATGGTGCCCACTGGCTGCGGGCGCATACCCCCCACGAGAGCTGAGTTGAAGGTTTCGTAATTCTCCAGGTTCCAGCTTTCCATTTCTGCGGGTTCAACCAGGAAGCCCACCGCTACGCGGCCATCCTTAAAAACCACCTTATCATCCTCGAAAGAATGAACCGGCATAACGTCGTTAAACGCGCTTGTTTTTGGGTTTTTCATAAGGGGAAGGGAGTGATCCCACCGCGATACGGCGGGGTTGGGAGAACTTGAAAGACACCCAGGCGAGCAGGAAGCCGGGGGCTTGCGTCTTGCTGAGGTAGCGGAAGCCAAAGAGTAAAAGCACCTCTACCACAATCACGATTAGGTACACCAGGCGAGGTATCTTGACGATGATACCCAGGAAGCCGAGTAGCAGAACCGAGCCGATGAACAGGCCAACCAAAATGCCCAAGTCTTGAAGATTCATTCCCAAGACTTGGGCCGGTCGCTCAATTGATTTATAAGAGCGCATGAGGGCACTAGTTACTTAGCGCACCCCACCTGCACCACCACCTACAGCGCCTACCAAGTCGTCTTTGAAGAGTTGGAAGCCGAACCAGAGGATAACGGCACCAACGAGCCAGCCCAGCGAACCCAGGGCATCCGGGGCACCACGCATGAACTTGAGCACCACCACGACCAGGAACACAATCAAACCAATAGCGAATACCACTTGCACGATACCTACTACTGTTTCTTGTACTCCTTGTAATGCGCCTTGGGCACCTTGGGCAAATGCAGCCCGATTGGTCAGCGCCAGGGCAGAGAGTAAAGCGAAAGCGCGGCGCTCCGCTTTAGAAGGTTGGTAGGCTTTACCAGCAGTAGCCAGCTTGTTAGCCAAGGAGAGGGATTTGGTAAACATGGAAAGGTAATTTGGTGGTTGGTAAATGAGAAAACGCAGGGTGCTTAACTCCCTAAAAGCAGGTTAGAAATGGAGGGATTTCTGACTTTTGAGTAGAGCCATAGTGGAGGAGAAATAGGGTTGATAATCAGGGGGCTTATGTCCCAGGAAGCACTATTTGTTCTCCGCTAGCAGGGAGGTAAGAATATCCTTTTGAACGGCTGATTGCTTCTGTCTTGCGGCTCGTTGCTGCTTGCGTACCTCTATTTCAGCAGCCCGATTGCTTATATCGTTTTTCGTTGGAGGAGCCGAAGCAGCCCCCAGCGGATTATCATAAACTGTATCTGGTAATTCCTCATCTTTAGAGGCTACCACTGTATCTACACTTAGGGTATCTAATACTGAAACCGTTGCATCAGCCACTTGCGGGCTGTTTCTAGACGCTTCTAGTTTCTCTGCTTGTTCTAAGGCTGATTCAGCAGTGCTTGTAGCATCCTTGGTTACTTGTGTAGCGGCTTCGGCAGCTTCACGTCGTTCCGCCTCTTCGGCCTCTAAGCGATTAGCTTCTTCTATCTCTTTTTGCTTTTGCTTAAAGTCCTCTTCTGGCATCAGCTGAGAAAGTGCATCATCTTTAGCCAAAGGCCGACCAGCAACGGGGGGAGGTAGAACCGGAGCTGGGCCGTAGTGAAAGCTCTTTACAGATTTATGGTTAGTAGTGGCTACTAAAGTCTCTATCTCCTGTTTTGGAGTGCTCTTAAAACGCCAAAATAACAGCCCGGCTAGGGCCACTGCGGGTAAAAAAATTAGCACCACAAAGAGAACGGGAGACATAGCACAACAGTAACATTGAGGTATCTGCCCGAAAGTTATAAAGTAATTATTGATAAACTATAAAATTATTTTCCGTATCGATATAGTGCAATAAATAGTTATATTATTGTTGTAAAAAACTTATAAGACTATTTTTGCCTTACGCGGATTTATACCCAACTTACGGCATAAATTTAAACTCCCAGCTAGTCTGGGGCTAAAATTTTTAGGGAGAAAATACGTGTAACTATTTCAAGATGGGTTATAACCGGGTTGCACCGACAAAAAGGGATTCGTGTATTTGTACACAGATGTACTGATACTACCACGCTCTCACACACCTTTTTTGCAACCATTTTAAGTTAGCTCATTGCGATGAACCCAGACACACCACTCCCCCCCTCACGCTTTTTTGACCTACAACTAACTATCACATATGAGGACGGGCTACGCTACTCAGCCTATCGTCTCAAAATGTTTGGTAGAGGAGAACTAAAGCCGTTCTGTGAAGCGCGAGGGTTGCCTTACACTACTATTGTTAACCTTAAAAACGGAAACCTAAAAACAGAAGAACTACGCCTTGTACTACGGTTACTGCGGAACCTTGATGTTCCAGTGGAACTCATCCGAATAGCCCCCGACAGTAACGTTCACCGTTTCTTATTCCCTTCCCCGGAACTGCTTGCCACCTTCCAAGCTCAACTCAAATGCTTTGATAGTGGTGTTTCGCCACTCGAAAAGGGGGAAGCTGAGCAGTCTAAAGATTGATTTTACCAGATAGCTCCCGTGTAGGCTGAGCGAGTAATACGCTTTGCACTAGTTAGGAGCTACTGGCTTCCATTTACCAGTCAGCTCCTAACTAATGAATACTCCACGAGATAATGACCCCAATGAACTTGACCGATTCAAGCGCGATATTGATCTAGTAGATTACGCACAGCGCTACGGCTACCAAGTGCAGAAAGCAGGCAAGCGCGGGGACTGGCACCAATTGGAAAAGCAGGGAGAGGTAGTAATTGTAACCCGCAAGGACGACCACCAGGTGTACCTTAATACCGGCGACGACCGAGATAAGGGTAGCGTCATTGATTTTGCTAAAACCAGGGGCGGTGATGGGCGGGGCCTAAACTTAGGTCAAGTGCGCCAAGAGCTACGCGAGTATCTAAATGATGGAGCAGCCCCAGCCCGCCAATATGCCCCCGCGCTAGAAGTAGCGCGGCTCAATGCCCTGCCAGTGGGCGACCCCAACCACGAGCGCCAGGCTGAAGAGGACCGCAAAACGCGCCTGATTGCGGAAGTTCTAGGAGTAAAAAAAGAGTTGACCGACCGTAGCTATCTGCATGGGCGGGGCATTGAGGATAAGACCCTTAATAGCCCCGCTTTTCAGGGCCGCATCTTTACGGCGCAACAAAATGAGCACAAGAACACGGCCTTTCCGCTTTATAACGAGCAAGGGTTGGCTAGTGTCGAACAGAAAAATGAGAACTATAAAAACTTGCTCCCACTGCCTAAAAACGGCGTTTGGGTTTCCCATCCAACCGAGGGCAAGGATACCAGAGTAGAGCGAATCGTAGTAAGTGAATCAGCAATTGATTCGCTTTCTCATCATCAGCTCAAACACGAGAAAGACCAGAAGAACACCCTGTACATTGCGACCAGTGGCACCCCCACGGAAGCACAAGTAGCCTTGATTCAACGGGTCATTGACAAGCAGGAACCCAAGGAGGTTGTATTGGCCAACGACCGCGATGCCGGAGGCCGACAGTTCAACATGAATTACATGAATGAACTACACCCCGCCCGCCCATTAGTGCCCGTAGCGGACCAGGAAGCCTATAAAGAGGCCAGCCGCCCGGTAGAGTGGCACGCGACGAGTGACAAGTACCACACAGCGCTAAAGGTGACCTATCATCACGACAGCACCGAGCAGGGCGTGCCCCAGGTGCAGCAACTTACCGACCGGGTAGCTAGGATGAACAGCACCCAGGAGGCTGGGCCAACAATTGATATTGAGGTGCAGCGCAGCACCGAGCGCGAGACAGTACTACGCTTGTCGGTCGCCAAAGCGGATACCGCGCAGCTCGAAGTAATTAGCCACGAGCTATACCGGCAGCGGGAGCAGCTAAGGCCTGAGCAAGAACGCCAGCAAGAACCCTTCATCCGGGTAGACTATCCGCTGGCCAAGGATTATAACCGCGATTTGGAATTGACCCAGCAAGGGCTTAACGCTGACCAAATCCGCGCCCAAGGCCAGCGAGAGGAGCAGGAACGCGCCGCCGAGCGTCAGCAGCGCCAGGAGCAAGAGCAGCAGCAGCGCCTAGAGCAGCAACGCTTGCAGGCCGAGTATCAGGTTTCCGCGCAGATGGAGCGTGAGGTAGAGCAAAATCGGCGCGACTTCGACGAGAAACAGCGTCAAGAAAAAGAACGCCAGGAGAAGGAGCGCCAAGAGAACACGCCTGAAGCTCAGCAGCGCCGCCAGGAACAAGACCGCCAGCTTAGCGAGGCAGTAGTAGCAGCAGCAGTAACTAACGCTGCCACCGACCCAGCAGGCCCCGCGTTCCGCTCCTACCGCACCGAGCAGGAAGCCGCCGAGAATACCGCCCAGTTTGTGGCCGCTAAAGATGCAGGCTTAGTATTGCTCAAAGAGTACATCAACGACACCCCCCCACCATCAGGCCGCAAGGTTGATGAAGCGGAGTTGCAGGAAATCCGGGAACGGGCCAAGTTCGCGGAGGCAACCCCAGCTCTCACCTTACCTACAGCTGAGGAAAAAACGGCGACGTGGAAGATTGACGAGTTGGCAGCCAACACCACCGGACGCGCCGAGGCATGGAAGGAAGTGCTCGACAAGTCCGGCTACTCGATGCAGACCAGCGAAATTCGCAGTACGGTTGATGAACAGGGCATCCGTCGAGCTGAGTTTGATATGAAATACCGGAACGACCAGCCCGATATTGCCATCATTCACGCCGTAGTGACCAATACCAATGCACGAGCTGAAAGCGGGCAAGAAATGTATGTTGGCGTTAAGGTGGTGGAATCGGAGGCCGACCGCGCCACTCGTCAGGTAGCCGCCGAAGCCGCCGCCATTCAGCCACACAACCGCGACCGCAGCCAAGATATAGCAGCTAAGCCTACCGCCGAGGTGCAACAGGAGCGCCAGGCTGATACCACCGTCGCTACTGCTTCTACCGCCGCTACGCCTACCGCCGTGCCCCAGGCCCAGCAAAACACCACCGCTACACCGGCAGCAGATGGAGTAGAGAAACAAGCTATTGTGAAGGTTGATGAAGTAGAGCCAAAGGCAGGCGCACGAGGCCAAGCAGAAGCCGTAAAGAGTGCCATTAGCGCCAGTGGCGCTAAGACCGGCGAGATTCAGAGTATCACCGACGAGCAAGGTATCAGGCACTCTGAAATGAAAGTTTCGTATCGTACCGACCAACCGGAGATTGCCAAAGTGAGCAACACGCTTGATGCAGTAGCTAAGCAAGCTGGTAACAACGTTATAGAGCACAGCAGCGACCGTGCCGAACGCCGCGAGATCAGCAAGGGCTTAGAAATGGTCCAGCCCCAGCGAACCCAAGAAATCACCCGGTAGTCGGGCGCTTCGCGCCCGACTACCGCGCCGAAAACGGCGTTACCTATGACGCTATTTTAAAAACCGCCCCAGATTCCGGGGCGGTTTTTTTTTGTGGCCAGGCGTTGACCAGAAACACCTTTTTTTTCCAACCGCCCCTTTTTTGGCGTTTTCAGGCCCGTAAAGGCACATTTTAAGCAGCAACAGCAGGGGCAAAAGTGACAGAAAAAGCAATGCCTGTTGTGCTAAATAAGAGGTTTTATCAGTCAAAATACTGGCAGTATTGCTGGTTGGGCGTGTCCCTTCGGGCCGGGCTGTTCGGGGCTACGGCTTCGCCTTCGGTCCTTCGGACTGAACCCCTACCATCCCTCACGCAAGGTCACAACGATTGGGGCAGTGGGGAAAAAAAGCGGCCCGGATGGGTGCAGGAAACCAAAAAAGAGGCAAAACAATTATGTAATTTATGCAAATATAATTGTATAAAATGCAACTACGTATGTGTTTTTTACGTTTAATAAGTATAACCAACCAGCAGACAAACAGCCTCTTAGCTATGAAAAAGACTAGCAAGCCCGCCGCCAAGAAAGCAACCGCCAACGCTGCTACTACCAGCCGCCCCGACGTGTACCAGATTGTAACTGACCGGATTATTGCAGCCCTTGAAGGTGGCGTTATTCCGTGGCGCAAGCCTTGGA
>Ga0210040_10001101_pt1 | contig 41935 bp, 29 predicted proteins | sample CryGeyCG12114_NA_FD_185462 | JGI IMG/M metagenome (GOLD analysis project Ga0210040, IMG submission 185462) | Groundwater microbial communities from aquifer - Crystal Geyser CG19_WC_8/21/14_NA (SPAdes) (version 2) | ecosystem: Environmental > Aquatic > Deep subsurface > Groundwater | place: USA...
TACCCAACCGCGCCCGCCAGCGTGCCAACGAAAGCTACTTGCGCAGCCAGGCCAACGTGGACCGCGAAACCCGCGCCTACACCCGCAACCAACTGCGCGCCGACGTGAAGCAGAATTACTACGACTGGCTGATGCTGCAAAAGAAGATGCACGTGCTGGAAAAGACCGAGCGCCTGATGGAGTTTGCGCTGCGCAGCATCGAGCTGCGCTACAAGTACGGCGGCGAGAAACTCAGCGACGCCTACCGTGCCCAGGCGGCTTTGCAGCTGCATCACGTAGAGGAAATGGGGTTGGAAGGTCAGCTAAAAGAGCGCCGCACCAACCTGAACACCCTGCTGGTGCGCGACCCGCAAACCCTGTTCTACATCGATACCACCTACCACCTGCGGGCCCTCGACCGCAGCCTCGACACCACCGAGCTGGCCCAGGCCCGCAGCGACGTGCGCGCCCTGGATCAGTCGCTGGTGCGCAACCAGTTGCAGCAGCAGCTAGAGCGCACCGCCGCCCGCCCCGAGTACAGCGTGCAGGCCCAGCACATGCAGGGACTGGGCAGCATGCCCAACCAATACACGGTGTTGGGCACCATGTCGGTGCCGTTTGTGCCGTGGGCTTCCCGCCAGTACAAAGCCAACGTGGCGGGCATGCAGCTAGAAGCCCAGGCCCTGCAAGAGCAGCGCGCCGACCTGCTCAACCAAGCGGCCGGCAAGGTAGAAGCCCTGAATGCCCGCCGCCGCGCCCAGTACGAGCAGGTGTTGCTGTATCAGCAAAACGTGTTGCCGGCTGTGCTCAAAAGCTACCGCGCTACCCTGCTGGCCTACGAGCAAAACACCGAAACCTTCTCGGCGGTGCTGCAAGCCTGGGAAACCCTGCGCAACACCCGCCTCGCCGCCATGGACCAGGAGCAGCAGCTCTTGCAGCTGCAAGTGGAGTTTGAGCGCGAACAAGAGCAGTAGGGGCGCGTCGCACGCGCCCATCGTTGCCCGATCAGTGTCAGGTTCGTGCACGAAGTAGAGACACAATATTTTGTGTCTCCTCACTGCTGCTGTTGTTTGTGATAACGAGCCGTCAGTTGTTCAACGAGGAGATATAAGGTATTGTGTAGCTGCTTCGAGTACAAATTTTAGAACCGCCCTAAAATGAAAAATACAATCTATTTGCTTGATTTTATGATGCTTGTAGGCAGGCGCGTGCAACGCGCCCCTACCGTCTTGCTGCTGCTGTTGCTGGTAGCCGCAGGCTGCTCCACTAAGCAACCCGCCGAGCACACCCACGCTACGGCCGAGGCATACTACACCTGCCCCATGCACCCCGAAGTAGTGCAAGACAGCCCCGGCAAGTGCCCGGTGTGCGGCATGTTTCTGGTGAAGAAAACCGTAGGCCCGGCCGCCGACGCCGATACCAGCGCCCTACCCATCTCTGCCAGCAGCACAGCCACGCCCACCGATGTGCAACTAGTACACCCTACCACGGGTGTAGAAACGACCACCATCACCGCCCCCGGCGTCATCAGCTACGACCCGCGCCAGTTCGAGCGGGTGTCGGCGAGGGTAGGGGGGCGCATCGAGCGGCTGTATGTGCGCTACCGCTTTCAACCCATTAAAAAAGGACAGAAACTCTACGATATCTACAGTCCAGAGCTACTGACGGAGCAACAGAATCTGCTGTTCATCCTGAAAAACAAGCCCGTTGACCAAGCGTTGCTAACGGCCTCACGGCGCAAGCTGGAATTGCTGGGCCTCACGACGGGGCAGGTGCGGGCCATTGAGAAAAGCGGCCAGCCCCAGCTGCGCATCAGTGTGTATAGCCCGGTTAGCGGCTACGCAACCGAGCCTACCTCCGCTGCCACCGACGCGGGCAATGCCTTAGAGCAGGCCAGCCCGCTCACCATCCGGGAGGGCGACTACGTGCAGACTGGTCAACCGGTGTTGCAGCTCATCAACACCAATACCGTGTGGGCCTTGCTGCAAGTATATGCGGCCGATGTGGCCCGTGTGCAACCCGGCCAGACAGTAAAAATTACGTTGAATGATGATTCGGAAGCCTCCCCGCGTACCGGGAAGGTAGCCCTGGTAGAGCCGCTGATTACCAGCGCCGCGCCTACCGCCACGGCCCGCGTGTACCTATCGAACAGCGAGCAGCAGCTTAAAATCGGGCAGCTCATAACGGGCCGGATTCAGCCCGCAACGCAAGCGGCTGGCCTGTGGGTGCCCGCCGCCGCCGTCCTCGACCTGGGCACCCGGCAAGTGGTGTTCCGGCAGCAGCACAACCAGCTACAGCCGGTAGCCGTGGTGACCGGCGCCCGCGCCGGCAACCAAGTGCAAATCACACAGGGCCTGACCGCTCAGGACCAGATAGCCGCCAATGCCCAGTATCTGACAGATAGTGAGAGTTTTATTGAACCTGTTTTATAACTGAGTTTTCGCAGAATGTCTACGCCAGAACACGGCGAACCTCTGCGCCTTCCTCCGCGAACCTCTCCGAGAAAATACGCTATGAAATACCTTCTATTCCTGCTCCTGCTCTCATCAGCCTGCCGCCAGGCCACCCCGGAGGCTGACTCCGCCACGGTGCCCCAGGTCGACCCCGCGCCCAATCCGGCGCTGGCCGCCACGGCGGAATCGTACTACACCTGCTCCATGCATCCGCAAATTCATGAGGACGAGCCCGGCGACTGCCCCATCTGCGGCATGGACCTCATCAAGGTGCAGCACGAATCGGCCACTACCACGGCCCGCACTATCCGGCTCAGCGCCGAGCAGGTGCGCCTGGGCGGCATCAAGGTGATGCGGGTAGGGGAGAAACCCGCCGCGCCTACCGCTGCCAACGGCCTTGCCCTCACGGGTAGGGTAGTGCCCAATCCCGAAAACCTGACGCAAATAAGCGCCCGCGTGCCCGGCCGCATCGAGCGCCTTTATGTGCGCAACCCCGGCGAAACCGTGCGCGCCGGCGCCCCGCTGTTTGCGCTCTACAGCGAAGAACTACAGAAGGCCCAGCTGGATTTTCTACTAGCCAGCGCCCAACAACGCGAGCTATCCGGCGCCGACAACATCGACTATGCTCCGCTGGTGGCTGCCGCCCGCAACAAGTTGCAGCTCTGGGGATTCACGGCGGCACAGCAGCGTCAACTCCTCCGGGCGGGTAAGCCGCTGAACCCGGTTCCCTACTTCAGCCCGAAAAGTGGCGTGGTGCAGGAAGTGGCCCTGCGCGAGGGCGACTATGTGCAGGAGGGCACGCCCATCTTCTCCCTCGTCGACTTGAGCACGGTATGGGTAGAAGCGCAGCTTTATGCTACGGATGCGTCCGTGCGTGCTGGTCAGGCGGTAACCGTCACGTTTCCGTCGTTGCCGGGTAGGGAAGTAGCGGGGCGCGTTAGCTTCATCAATCCTGAGCTGGCTGATAGCAAAGTGACGCTGGTACGCGTGGCCCTACCCAATCCGCAGCGCGCATACACGCCGGGTTTGCAGGCCGTAGTGCGCCTAGCGCCTACCTCACCCAAAACCACAACAGCGGCAGACGCATTGCGCGTACCCATGGCCGCGGTATTGCAAGAGCAGGCCGGCAGCAGCCTGTGGGTGCGCCTCCCCAACGGTAGCTACGAAAACCGGGAGGTAGAACTTGGTCCGCAGGCGGGCGGGCAGGTTGAAATTCGTTCGCACCTAACGGCAGGCGAGGAAGTGGTAGTAGGTGGCGCCTACCTGCTGCACAGCGAGTACATTTTGCAAAAAGGCGCTTCGCCGCTGGCACGGCAGTAGAGACACAATATTTTGTGTCTCGTCGTTGCTGATATTGCTCGTCGCTGCTGATGTTATTGATACAGCATAGCTCCGCCAACTTGCGGTTGCTGCTATTGTTCAACCTCCTAGCGTTGGTCGTTCAACGGGGAGACACAAAATGTTGTGTCGCTACAGGCAGTAGAGCAACTTTCTGCGTTACACGTTCTGCTGCCGTATCTTTCGCGCCTTCTTATTCCTACCCCTCACCGCCTATGTCTACCCCCGATCCTGAATACTACCGTCAGAAAATTCAACAAGTCTTTGCCGAAGTTGGCAACGTGGTGGTAGGCCAGCAATACATGGTGAACCGGCTGCTGATTGGGCTGTTTACGGGTGGTCATATTTTGCTGGAAGGCGTGCCGGGACTAGCCAAAACGCTTACCATCAGTACGCTGTCTAAAGTGCTGCATCTGCACTTCCAGCGCGTACAGTTCACGCCCGATCTGCTACCCTCTGATCTGGTGGGAACCATGATTTATAATCAGAATCAGTCGGAGTTTGAGGTGAAGAAGGGGCCGATTTTTGCCAATCTGGTGCTGGCTGATGAGGTGAACCGCTCGCCCGCCAAGGTGCAGAGCGCCCTGCTCGAAGCCATGCAGGAAAAGCAGGTGACCATCGGCGAAACCACCTATCCCATCGACTTGCCCTTCCTGGTGCTGGCCACGCAAAACCCAGTGGAGCAGGAAGGTACCTACCCGCTGCCCGAGGCCCAGCTCGACCGCTTCATGCTGAAAGTCTATGTCGACTACCTCAAGAAAGCCGACGAGTTGGAGGTGATGCGCCGGATGGCTAACATGAGCTACGTGGAGGCCGTGCGGCCGGTGCTGACCAAAGAAGATATCTTCGCCATTCGGACGCTCATCAATCAGGTGCAGATTTCCGAGACGTTGGAGAAGTACATCATTGAGTTGGTATTTGCTACCCGCAAGCCCGCCGAGTACGACCTAGCCGAGTACGCGCAGTACGTGCACTTTGGTGTGAGCCCCCGCGCCAGCATTGCCTTGCACCGCGCCGCCAAGGCCGTAGCCTTCCTCAACGAGCGCGACTACGTGCTACCCGAAGACATCAAGGACGTGGCCACCGACGTGCTCAACCACCGCATCCTGCTCAACTACGAAGCCGAAGCCGACGGCATCCGCACCCAGGATTTCATCGAAGCCATCCTGCGGAAAGTGCCGATTAGCTAACGTTGGATGGTTTTTGGGGTGCTTCAGCGGTATCGGGTAGCAGCAGCCATTTGCGTCCCAGCGCCCATCCGTAAGCAATATCGGCTGGTCCTGGTAATAAGTTGCGCAGGCATGTGCCCGTATCGCGCAGAAAGTGCCAGAGCAAGTACACCGTGGAAGTAGCGTAGGAAAGCGACATAGCCAGCGCGGCCCCATTGATACCGTAGCGCGGAATCAGCCAGGCGCAGGCCGGCAACGTGACGGCCACTCCCAAACCCGCCGCTATGTTATTGACGCGGTAGCGCTCCAGACCACTAAAATACGTGCTGCACATAATGTTGAGTGCGACGGCCAGTATGCCCGGTAACAGCCACCAGAGCACGGCCCGTGTGGCCCCAAACTCGGGCCCAAATACACGGGCGAGTACCGCTGCAGGCAGCGCGCACAGCACCAACAAGCCGGCGCCAGTTGCCAGCAGGGTGAGGCGGGTAGTGCGAAGGGTAGGTGCTAGCTGGGCCTGTTTATCCGTAGCATGTATCAGGTCCACGTACTGAATCAGGGCCGTGCTACGCGGGATGAGCCACAGGGCTTCGGCCAACGATACGCCTACACTCAGCACACCCAGCGCCCGTACATCGGCGTAGTGCGCCACAAAGTAGTAGGATAAGCGGTAGTTGATGAAGGTCAGGATGTTGGAGAAATGAGCCCCCCGGCTATGGTAGGCCAACTCCCGCGCCACCAGCCGAAGCGGCTGCCCGGTGCGCCACCGGTCGGGTAGTTGCCAGAGCGCACCCAGGCTGAGTAGGAGTGGGAGGCCGTAGGCCGCGTACGCGGCATAATAATACGCGGCTACCGTGCGCTCCCCATGGCCCACAAAGGCCGTCAATAAGCCCCCCGCCAGCAACAGCACCTGCGCAACGGTCAGCAAATTATACGCGGTTTCTCGCTTGCGCCCCAGCAGCAAAGCGGTATTAATAGACAGCAACGCCTGACACACCGTTACTACCCACACATGCAGCAAATAAGGGGGCACGGCACGTAGCAATCCTACCACCATAGTGCCCGCGCTGCATACCGCCAGCGCCCAGCCATACGCAGGCACCAGCAATTGCCAACTGCTATACCGCGGCGACAGGTAAATCAACGATGAGCCGCCCAGCAAACCAGTCAACAACAGCACCACCGCGCAATCCGTCACGAACAGGCTGACGTTGCCGCGCCCGGCTGCGCCCAGGTAGTGGGCCGTCAGCCAGACCACTGCAAAGCTGAGCAGTGCCGTGAGCAAGCGCGTCAGGAAATGGTAAAGGATACGCCGGATCATGGGGTAGGGGGCGTTGAACCTAGTAGCTCGGTATACAGCGCAGCAAATTGCTGACCTACTGCCGGATAGCTGAACTGCGCCACGGCGCGTGCGCGCATACCGGCCGTATCGAATGCCATTGTTGGGCCTAGGATGGTGCGTAGTGCTTCGGCCAGAGCGTCTTCATCGCCGGGCGGGAGGAGCAAGCCGTACCGGCCGTCGGACGGGAGCAGCTCGGGCACGCCGCCTACCCGCGTGGCCACGGCAGGTAGGCCGCTGGCCTGTGCCTCCACCAGCACGCAGGGCAGGTTTTCGTAGTTGCTGAACAGCACCAGGGCAGCCGCTTGTTGCATCTCATGGGCCACAGCGGCTGGGGACAGCTTGCCCAAAAAATGCACCGTGCCATCTAATAGACCCAACTCGGCGGCGGCTTGACGCACCGCGGCTTCATCGGGGCCATAGCCCGCAATACGCAGCGTGAGGGTAGGCTGTTCCTGGCGCAGGCGCTGTACCACGCGCAGGATACCCGTCAGGTTTTTAGCTGCTTCATTGAAGGCGGCCACGTGCAGCAAAGGCTTGTGGAGTAGCGTCTCTGTAGCTAGGCCAGGGCGAAACAGCACAGTGTCTACCACGTTCGGAATCACCACTGTCCGCCGATTCTGAATACCCAGCGCCTGCATAGCCAGCCGTAGGTTGTCGGACACAGTGTGCAGGGCGGCCGCGCCGGCTACCACCCGGCGCGTGAGCCAGCTCCGTACCCAACTCAGCTGGTGAGCGCGGGCGGGTAGGTAGAGGGTCCAGTGCTCGGTGAGGAGGTAGGGAATGCCGTGCCGCATCCGCCACCACCACGCCAGTAGGCCCGTGCGCAGCAGCACGTGCACGTGCGTAAGCTGGGGCGGCTCGCCCCAGTGCCGTATTGCCTGCCGGTAGCCCTGGCCCGCACACCAGTAATACAGCAGCAGCTTCAGCAGCTTATCCAGGGGGCCAAATCCGGTAGGCCGGGCGCGGTAGTAGTAACGCCATGTTGGGAACCCTTGGCTGTGGTCGGCTTCGCATACGGTGAGGGTAGGAAGGGGGCCGCGCGCTACCGTAGCACACACCACGGCCACCCGCACGTGGGGCGCAATGGCCGCTACGTGTCGCGCCACGAAGTCGCCCTCCTGGTCGTCGTAGCGGTGCGGGTACCACTTGGGCAGCATCAGCACGCGCGGGTTAATCATGAAGTGCAAGCTACGGGGTTTTGAGTGGCCCAAACAAGTAGACGTGCCAGCCTGCTTCGGGCTCGGTTCGACGCGCTGCCGTACTTTTGCTTACTTTTTTTCTTTTCCTGTTTTCAGTATGCTCCAGTCCATGACCGGCTACGGCATCGCGCACCGCGAAACCGACCACTACACCGCCACTGTCGAAATTAAGTCGCTCAATTCCAAAACCCTGGACTTGACCCTGCGCCTGCCCCGCTTCCTGCAAGACCGGGAACTGGAGCTGCGTAACTTATTAGGTAAAAGCCTGATCCGCGGAAAAATCAACCTAAATTTCGAGGTGAGCCGCACTGCTGGCGCCCGCGCCGCTACCCTCTTCAACCGCGAAGCCGTGCTGGCAGCCTTTCAGGAAGTGCAAGCCATTGCGCAGGAACTAGGTGTGCCTACCACTGAGGAAACCCTGCTGGCCGCCCTACGCCTACCCGGTGTACTGGCCGGCCCCGACCAAGCCGCCGAGCCGGAAGTGGAAATCACGTGGGACGAGTTGTTACCACTGGTGAACGAGGCCTTGGAGCGCATCAACCAGTTCCGCCGCGACGAAGGCCAGGCCCTGACCGCCGAAATCCTGGGCTATATCGACCACATCCGTGTGGCCCTGGCTGACGTGGAGCGCCACGATCCCACGCGCATCACTCAGGTGCGGCAGCGCTTGCACAACCACTTAGCCGAGTTGGCTTCCACCGAAAATTTCAATGCCAACCGCTTCGAACAGGAAGTGCTCTACTACATTGAGAAGCTCGACATAGCCGAAGAAAAGGTGCGCCTCATCAATCACCTGCACTACTTCACCGAAACCGTGTACCTGCCCGAGCCCACCGGCAAGAAGCTCGCTTTCATTTCCCAGGAAATAGGCCGCGAAATCAACACTATCGGTTCCAAGGCCAACGATTCAACCATCCAGCACCTGGTAGTTGGAATGAAGGAGGAGCTAGAGAAAATTAAAGAACAAATAAATAATATCCTATAAAATTAACCTGCATGCATGAATCCTATGTTTAGATAATTGTATTTTGTTTATTTACACTGATAAGATTTGCTAGGTCATCATTATGCATTTTATTTATAAAATAAGTTGACGAATATGTATCGTATTGTGCAATGAAAACGTATACACCTTTATTTGGCAGGGTTTTAGAAGATAAGAGCATGAAGCACAGAGGTATTTATTTTATAAATAACTTGTGTTTACGATTCTTGTTCGTAAATTGTCCTAAACAAACACGGTCCTTTCGCTTGTCTTAGGGCCTATTCTTTAGAAATTCATCTTTTTTCAAGTAAACGTTATGAAAAAAGCTCTACTTTTTCCGCTTCTTTGCTTATCTATCTTCCTAATGGCAGCGCGTCCATTCGCTGAGGTAGAGCTGATTAAAAAGCGCGTGTTGAGCGAGCGGGTAGAAATTCTCATACCCAAAGGCTTCGAGGTGATGAGTGAACAGCAAATGGACTTCAACTATGGCAGTGCCCAAAGTCGTCCGAGCGTTATCTACACCAACAGCAAGGAGGCCAGCATGGCTTTCACCTACACCGATAACTCGGCCGATCAGGACATGATTGACATGTACGCCGAGACGTTCTACAAGACCTACACCAAGCAGTTCAAGAGCGCGAAGTGGTTTGCCAACGGTGTGCGTGAAATCAACGGCCGCAAGATGGGTTACATGGAGTTGATGAAGCCAGAGCTGGGCCACGAGGTGTACACTTTGATCTTCTTTACCGACGTGGAAGGCAAGCTACTGATGTGCACCTTTACCTGCGCCGACCGCCAGAAGCCCGAGTGGGAAACGGTGGCCAAGCAAATCATGGGTTCGTTGCGCACCAACGGCTAAGCCAAAACGGTTTCTTTATTATACAGCAAAACCGCTGGCGTACTACTATAGGTGGTATGCCAGCGGTTTTGCTGTATAATAAAGAAACCGTTCTTGAGCTAATTGCCTTCAGCTGCTGAGAGTATGTATATCATGCTCTTCAAGCCGGCGTCGTTCGACCACGAGACACAACGTGTTGTGTCCTCATCCTGTATCTGAACTTCGCTTACTTGGTACATACTATGCTTGGCGTACTATTCAATCACGACACGTGAGATTTCTCATTCTCGCTTGATACGCAATATGGGCAAAGTAGTATAGGCATTACATCGAAGCCAGAAAACCAATAATCAGCTTAAAAACGCCCGAAAATGCTGTGAGTGGTAGCGGGGGCTGGTCGTGTGTATCGTGGTAGGCAGTGGGGCCGCCACGGGTGTAAAGGAAAAAAGCAGGTACCCCACTTTCGGTGAAATAGTAGTGGTCGGAGTTGGCGGCCTTGCCGCGGGCGGCAATAGCGGGCACAAAATGGCCAGCCTCATTGAGCTGCTGTAACCGTTGAAAATACGCGGGCAGTATACGGCCATTTACCACGGTGATGCCTTCCTCGCCGGTACCCAGTAAATCCAGATTCAGCAGGAAGCGGATGCGCGCCAACGGCACCAGCGGGTGCTGCACAAAGTAGCGCGAGCCAACCAAGCCAGCTTCCTCAGCCCCGAACGCAATGAATACTACGGAGTAGGCCGGCCGGTTTTCGGGGCGGGCGTAGTGGGCGGCCAGTTCCAGTAGCATGGCCGTGCCGCTGGCATTATCGTTGGCGCCGGGGAAGTAGGTGCGGCGGCCCATTGTGCCCAAGTGGTCATAGTGCGCCGTAACCACCACAAACGAATCGGGCTGGGTAGTACCGGGCAGCATTCCTACCAGGTTCTGGGTTTGGTACCCGTGTTTCAGCTCGGCCTCCACACGCATGGCCACCAGGGCCGCTAAGGCACCCCGCTTCCACGCATACGTGTTCCAGACTGATTCCAGCACGTCGAGTCGCACTTGTCCGGCCTGCGTGGGCGACAGCGATGCTGTAAGCTTAGGGACCAGCGTGAAGCGCATTGCGGCCGAGTCGATGCGTTGTCGCAGAGGTGCGGGTAGGGTGGCGAGGCGAGGCACATCGGCAGCGCGCAGTACTACGCCACCCCCAAACCGGGGGCGGGTGAGGCGGTCCAGAAGCTGCTCTTGCGCTGCGACATCCGTAAAGACCAGCGTATCGAGGCGAATGACCGGCACAGTAGAAAGCGGCCCGCCTACTCTACCCGGCCCCGACTCGGGCGCGGCAATAAAGTCTTCACCTGCTTTCAGCCGGCGGGAATTGCCCAGTACCGGAAATGGGGCCATTCCAAAGTCCAGCTCCAGGTTAAGCCGGCCCGGAAAGGTATTCACATCCAGCGGAAACGGCTGGGTATAGTCGGGTGCCAAGGGTTGGAGGCCCAACTGCCGGAACCGCTGCCGTAGGTAGGCAGCAGCATGCTGGTCGCCGTGGCGCACGTAGCCCCGGCCATGCATACGGGGAGCGGCGAGGGTAGCAATAGTGTGGCGTACGCGGGCCATATCCTGCGCCTGGGTAGGTGCTATGCCCCACAACAGGGCCGTGGCCAACAGCCAAAACGGCCGAAGACGGCTGTTGCTTAGGCCTGCCACCAGCGACGTAGTAGCCAGGCAGCACCCAAGCCGGCCAGTGTACCCAATGTGTCGCTGATGAGGTCGGACCATTCGCCGTGACGACCCAAATTCATCGTCATTTGCAATGCTTCAATGAGGGCGCCAAACAGAGTGCAGCCCACGCCTACCCACCACAGAGCTTGCTGGCGGAGGGTAGGAAAGCGGCGCTGCCGTCGGGCCGAAATGTAGCTGGTAAAAGCCAGCACCGCAAACACACCCGCGTGGGCTGCCGTGTCAAACGACAGCAACTCCCACTGCGGCGTATCGGGCATTTCCTGGGCTGGTGTGAGGGTCAGAACCAACACCAACGCCGCCCACGCGGCCGGTACGCCCACAAAGGCGCGCGGCGACGCAGACGGCGTTATGCTCGGAGAGGTCGTCAACTTACGCGCCTACCACTTCGCCGTAGGCCTCAGCCGTCAGCAACTCGTCCAGCTCGGCGGTATTGCCGATGGACATTTTGATCATCCAGCCGTCGCCGTAGGGGTCAGAGTTCACCAACTCAGGGCTACCGTCGAGAGCAGGGTTGATTTCCAGTACAGTACCAGTGAGGGGGCTGAACAGGTCCGAAACGGTCTTCACCGCTTCTACGGTTCCAAACACGTCATTCTGAGCCACTTCCTTGTCCAGCGTGTCAATGTCCACATACACGATGTCGCCCAGCTCTTTCTGCGCGTGGTCGGTGATGCCCACGTAGGCGACGTCGCCCTCAACGCGCACCCATTCGTGCTCTTTGGTATACTTCAGTTCAGCGGGGAGATTCATGCAAAGCAGGTTTAAAATGAACAGCCCCCAAAAGTACGGGAAATGGCGAAGAGTGAGATGGTGAAGTTGTGATTGTCATTGAGAGCGGAGCGAAACAATTCGTCCTGAGCGATGAGCAGAAACTTTTCCAACGCAAAAAGCCCCTACGCCTGCTCAGGCGTAAGGGCTTTAGTATAGCTGGAAATGCCTGCTAGAACAGGACGGATTCGCAATGACAATCACAACCTCACCACTTACTGCGACAGGCTGTAGCGGAGCTGCACTCCGCCTTCAGTGGCGGCGTTGGGGTAGGATAAGCCCGCGCGTGGCGTTGTGACGGTGCGGGTAAAGTAGAATTGCAGGTTCAGGCGCTGGTTGAGGGTGTAGTCGATGGTAGGGCGCAGCAGCACCTGACGGGTACCGCTGGTTACGAGGCTGTAGGGCGTGCCCACATCTACGCCGTCCACTACCTCTTCAATGGTGCGCTGAATGATGGTGTTATCCCGAATCGACATGTCGAGGCGGGCGGTGAGCTGGTTGCGCAGCACCTTTTGCTCGCCCCCGATGCGGAAGGGTAGCTTGAGGCGGTCGGTCACGTAGCCGAAGCCTATCACCAGCTCGGCGTTGTGCAGCTCGGTTACCTGGGCGTTGATGGTGTTCAGGCCCACATTGCGCGTTATACGGTACTCCAAGTTGCCCGTCACTTTTTGCAAAGTCTGGAAGGTAATGCCAATCAGCGGGGCCAACTGCTCCGATATCGTCACCTGCCCTAGAATGTAGTAGGGAATGAACAGGTTATTGGTTTCGTTAGTGACGAACGATAAGTCGTTTCTCTCGGGTACCGTGGTGTAAAGCGTCGAGGTAGTGTAGCTGTTGATGTTGTACACCGATGTGTAGGCGTGTCGGAGTGTAACGGAGCGGAAATACCGCTGCACGAACGGCAGCTGCGCCAGGCCATTATACTGAATGTTCCAGTTGGGCAGCGGCAACATGCGGAACGGGTTGAAGCCTTCGGCCTTGTACCCATCCGACGACCGGCCGCGGTAGGCGTCGAGGAAGGCGGGCAGTAGCACGTCCTGCGAGTTGTAGCTGTAGGTGCCGGCTGCGGGGTTGGCAGCAGTCAGCCGGTCGTATACGAAAGCGCGGTTTGCCACAAAGCGGTTAAACGCCTTCGATACCGTACCCTGCGCCAACCGGTCGCCAAACAACGTTTGAATAGAGATAAACGACGTGCTGAACGAACCCGTGCCCAACGGATTGCTGGCCGTAGGATTGACACCGGGCAGGGGGAGCAACGTAGCTTCGTCGATAGGGCGACGGTAGAACACCTCGCGGTTGCGCACCAACTGGCGGCGCGCATCCAGCTGAATGTTGAAGTCTCGGAACGGTTGCAGGGACGTGCGCAACGTCAGGTTTTCGGTGAGCAGAGAACTGAGTGGAGTGTTCAGCAGGTCGCTGCGCTCGGTGTACCAGCCGTTGCGGGCGGCGCGGCCGTAAAGCGCATCTAAGTCATATTGCTTGCCGAGCAGGAATGGCACGCCCGGCGCGTCAAACGAATTATTCAACCCAAAAAACTGTGTGCCCGGTAGGTAGCCCGGCAGCAGCGTACCGTTGCTGCGGGTGTAGGTGAAGTCCAGCGAACGAGCCGTCATCAAGGAGCGCAGCACCGCTTTCAGCGCCCGGAACTCGGGGCCTTTGCGGGTGGAGTCGGCAGGGGCGCCAGCCACGCCGGGAGCACCGGGCGGGGTAGGTTTGGGCTTAATCACGCGGCCCTTCTCGTCGCGCTGCACGGGCGACGGCGGTGGGGCGTTGTTGATGATGTTGAGGAAGCGCACCTTGTTGTAGAGCTTCACCAGATCAATCTTGCCGGTACCACTCAACTCGCCATTGTTCTGGATGGTATTGCCGAGGGTAGTGTTGTCGGAAGCAGCCGGGTTGTTGGGGTCGCGCAGCACTTGCAATGCCGTGGAGGCCGCCTGCCAAGTGTAGTTGGCGGCGTAGCGGGCGTTGATGGACACCCAGTCGGTGAGCGGGAATTTGTCCAGTGGCACGCGCCACGTCACGGCTACCTGCTGATTGAAGTTGGTGGTGCGCCCCCCGCGCAACAGGTTGTCGCGAATAAGGTCGCGGTTCTGCTGGGCCTGGTCGGAGCCGCCCACGGCCCTACCCACACCCTCGTCCACAATCGCGCGGTTGTTGGCTGTGTAGTCCAGAATCAGCGCTTTGGTCAGGTCCCACTTCAGGTCGTAGATGCGGTTGAAGTAGAAGCTTTTCTGGAAAATGCCCGCAATGCCTGCCGTGGTGGGTAGGGTGCCGGGCTCCAGCACGCGCTGCAAAAACCGCTCGTTGTAGCGCCGGTCCAGATCAGCCCGGAAGGAGAAGCGCGAGGGTAGGGGTGTGAAGTTGATTTCCTGCAAAAACTTCAGGTAGGGCGAGTCCAACGCTTTCAGGCTGGCCAGCGGGGTGTAGTTCTTGGGCGTAGTCTGGTACACGTAGGCCAGCGCCCCCGTGAAGGTGCGGGTGTAGTCGCGGTCGGTGTTGATGTCGGTGTGCGTGCGCTCGGTAATGGCGTAGCTCACGGCAAAGTTTTCGATATCGTAGGGCCGCACTGGCTTCTGCGAGTTGAGGCGTTCCTTGTGCGCATTCAGAATGCTGACACTGCGCTGGCTGGTCTGCGAAATCACTTCCTTCTCGTACTCGCGGCGCAGCTCGTCGTCGTTGCCAAACTTTTGCAGCGACTGCGTGAGCTTGGTGTCGGGGTCCAGCGGGTCGTACTCGGGCTTGCTGACCTCGGTACCGGCCTGCACCAGCACGGGCAGCCGCAGGCCCAGCTTCTCGGGTAGGAACTTGTCGGCGGCGATGGTGGCATTCACGTCGCCGCGCATAATGTCGCTGGTAGTGCGCTGCTGGAGCTTGTCTTGCAAGCCGCCGAAGCCCGAGGTGATGTAGCTGCCCGTGGCCGTCACGTTGGCTACGTCGGCCAGTTGGGTGTTGAAGCGCGCCGTGGCGGCCCAGGCGTTCTGCCGGTCGAAGTCAAATACCCGGAACTCATCGGCCCACACCGTCAGGGACTTGCTCACGCCATTGTCCAAGGGGTTAAACACGCCAATCATGGCGCCTTGCACCTGCGAGAAATCGGGGTTGCCAACTACTCTAATGATAGCGCCATTTGCCAAGGGCACTTCGAAAGGAATGAAATAAGCTTCTGAGCCGAGGTTATTTTGAATAACCATTGCATTGCGGGCCGCCTTGGCATCAATAAAATCCTGGAACGCCACTTGAATCTGGTTAGCGTCGGGCCAGATTTCGCCGGGGGTAGAGGCGCCGGGCCGGGTGAGTTGCAGGGGTAGGGAATACTCGTAGTAGTTCTGCGTGTAGTCGGTGCCGATGCGGACGAAGGCGCGCACATCGCCGTCGTTCACGCTGGCATCCTGGCTTTCGGCGTGCAGGAACAGGCGCAGCTGCTTGTAGCGCAACAGGCTGATCTGAATGTTCTTGTAGGCTGCCTTGCCGTAGCCATCGCGCAGGCCTTCCACCTTCAGGCGTAGGCTCTGCTCGTTTTGCTGGCGGTTCACAGTGCTGGAGCCATACTCTTGGTCGCGCTGGATGTTGGGCGGCAGCACGTACGGAATAGCGCCCGAGGTATTGGCCGAAGCGCCGTTTTCCTCCAAGCTCACCGTCGAAATGTCGAAGGCGTCGGCGTCGGCGTCGTTGTTGACGATGGGCTGACCAGGGGTAGCAATGGTGCTCAGGAAGCGGCGCCACTGGTTGGCCACAAACTGCGGCTGCACTAGGCGCAGCACCACCGGCTGCTGCCACTGCGTGAGGTAGAGGCGCACAAACCGGATGGACTTAAAGCCAAACGGCTGCCCGCCCGCCGTGCCCCGCACCGCCGAGTACTGCCGGATGGGCACCCGGAACTGGTACCACGACACCGATTCGCTGTTGGAGCCGGCAATAGTGCGCGTCACTTTATCCACAATGTAGTTCTGCCCTACTACCATGTTGGCGGGCCGGAGTTGCAGGCGGTATTCGTAGTAGCGCTCCAAGTCCGCCACCACGTTGTCGCGGTTCAGGTCCTCCTTGTCGGGGTAGGCGGTAGAGCTTTGGTTGGTATCGGTGGTGGAGTTGCCCTCCATGCCGTTGTACTGCTTGTAGCGGCCCAGAATGTGGTTGCCAGCTTCGGTCCCGTTGTATTCACCCGAGAGGTGATGCAGAAAGTCGTCGCCGGCCGGGTCGTTCAGGGTAGAGAAGGAGTTGGGTACGCCCAACGCTTTTTCGGCCGTATTATCGGAGCCATCCAGGCCCACGTCTTGCTGGGCGCGGGCGCCATTGGCAGCCGAGAAGGCGTCGGTCAGAAATTGCTGAGTAGTAGCTTGGCCCCAAGGCGTGGTTTGGGTCAGGTTGGCGTTGGAAGTGGTGCCGTCGGGCAGGCCGTTCTCAAACTCGTTGATGTTGTTGTCGCGCAGCACATCTTCTGACACCGAGCCCAGGTTGATGTAGAAATCACCGCCAGGATTGGCAGAAGCCACCGACTGCGTCACGCCGTCGTTGATGACGTTGTTGCCGTTGTTGCTCTGAATGAAGGGGTCCATCATCCAGAACTCGATATATTCTACGTTGGCGTTATCAAAGTCCGTATCAAAGGTGATTTCGCGGCTGATGGCGCCGTAGTTGTTCTGAGCCAGCCCGATGAGGGGTAGGGTGCGGCCATCGGGTCCCACGGGTCCTACCTGCGGGTTATAGTTATACTGCCCACGCTCTGATGGGAAGTAGGCCAGGTCCAGAGGCAGCTCGAAGCCGTTGCCGGTGGCGCCTACGTCGCGGGCCGGGAAAATCTCGGTGCGCGGAATGCCCCGCACGTAGTGGTTGCGCAGCTCCTGCCCCCCAATGCTGCTAGGCTTGCTGGGGCCGTTGGAGTAGTACGTCTGATCTACGGTGTACCAGGCCATCTTGGCGCGGCGGTAGGCAAAGGGCAAACCCTGCTCCTGCGAGCCCTGGATGGGTAGGGGCGTTGCGCCCAGACGCCACACCGTGGCCGAGTTCAGCCCCGCCAGCGTGTAGGGTGTACGCGCATTCTCGAAGTCGTCGAGGTAGGATACGCCGTTTTCGCCGCGGCCCAGATCGGTTTTGCCCGGCAGCAGCTGCGCAAACTCCCCACTAAACGCCACCGAAGAAGGCGCCTTGGTGCTGACGCCCGGCAGCATGTCGAGGTACTTGGTGAGGGCCCGCGACTCGCGACGCATGTTCACGTCGAAGCCGTAGATGGTGTTGTTGTTGGGCTCGTCGCCGATGGCCACGCGGTTGATGCCGGGGGCCTGGTTTTCAATCAGCTTCAGCATGGTAGCGCCAAAGTTGACGTCGGGGCTGAGGCGGTAGTCGAGGCGGGTACCGATGAGGCGGCGCGGCTGCACCTGCACCACGGCGTTTTTCTCGAAAGTGATGCGCAGCTCGTTGGCTGAGTTGAGGTAACTGGGGTTCAGGATTTTCACCTGCGCCTGATCGTAGAATACCTGGTAATCAGCACCCTCCTGAAGTAGCGTGCTACCCGCATACACCCGCACCGAGCCCTGCGCAATGCCAAAGCCGGGTAGGCTAATTACATCGGTAGCCGTGGCCTGGTAGCGCCCGCGCAGGAAAAACTTGTCCTTGTCCTGCACCTGCTGGGCATCAGACTGCACCTGGTTGTACAGCGCCGAGTACACATACTTGTCAATCAGTGCCTGCTCGGTGCCGGCCACAAACTGATTCTGCAAGTAATTGCCAAATGGCTCTACCTCCGGAAAATAGATGCGCCCCAAGGTAGGGTCGATGGTGATGCCGGGGATGTAGTCGAAGTTGCCGTCGGAGTTTCGGTCGTTGTTGGGGTTCAGGTTATCGAGGTTCAGTACCTGAATCAGGGGCACGTTCTGCACCTGCTGGCCCTCTTTCAGCGAAATTAGGTCCACGCCCGTCACGTCGTCCTTGTACACCACTTGCAGCTGGAAGTTTTCGCGGTTCAGCTGGGTGGCATTCAGCGCGTACACGTTCTTCATCAGCAAATCCCAGGTAGGGAGGTTGCGCGTGAGCAGGTTGAGGTTCTGCGGGTTCACGTTGGGGTCGGCCAGGCCCACACCGGGGTTGGTGGCCTTCAGCATCTTCAGGAAAATCACCTGATCGGCCCCTACGCTGGCGTAGTCGTCTACCAGCTCGCCTACCTTGTACACCTTGCCGTTGTAGAGGTACTCGTAGCTCACGCCCAATACCTGCTCGGGCAGTAGCTGGGTGTTCAGCGAGAGGTAGCCTAGCTGGGCGTTGAAGGTGTATTCGGTAGAGGCCAGCTTGCGGGCGCGCACCCGCTCAAAATCGGTGGCTTTCGCCAGTCCCAGCGCGTTTAGAGAGTTGTCGACGGTGAGGTTGCCTCGGTCGGTGCGCACCCGGTTGTACTCGGTATTCTGCTCGTTGCCGGGCGGCGTATTCACGGTGGTGCTACCGGCCAGAAACTGCGGGCGGTACACCCGGAAAGGCTCGGCCAGGTCCATCAGCGTCACCACGTTGCGCAGGTCGGTAGCGGTGCGGTTGTCGTTGGTGATGTATACTTCCAAGCGACGGATTTCGATGCCGCTCTGTACGGTAGGCAGGTTGCGCAAGGCCGCGTTGTACCGGTCGCGGAAAAACTGCGACAGGAAGAAGTGGCGGTTATTCTCGTACTGACTGGCCTTGATTTCGAAGTTGCGGCTCTGGCCGCCGTTCTGCACCGTCACGGCATCCTGCTGCCCGCGCAGGGTGCTGGCTACGGCCGTCACGCCCAGGCGCCCAAATTGCAGCTGGGCCTTGGCTCCAAACAAGTTCTGGCCGCCCGTAATCAGGGAGTTGTTTAAGGGTAGGCTCACATTGCCTAGCTCCACCTTGCGGATAATATCCGTTTCGTAGCCCGTATAATCGAGCTTCATGTTGTTCTCAAACTCGAAGGCCGCCTTCGTGTCGTAGTTGAACGTCACCCGCATCTTCTCCCCGATCTGGCCGGTGAGGTTCAGGTTCATGTTCTGCTCGTAGTTGAAGTCGCCGGTGCGCTGCTGGCGGAGCGTGAGGGTAGGGTTTTCGTTGCGGTTGAAGCGCGCGCCCATGCGCAGCGTCACGGCACCCTGGGGCCGAATGTCTACGTAGCTACCTCCAAAGATGCGGTCGGCCGCCGGGCCGAGGTAGATTTTCGGAATCAGGCGTTGGGCCGTGGCGGGCGTGTTGGCGTCGCCAGTCACGCCGCCAGCTGCCTTTTCGCGGTAGTACTCGCGCACGGCCTGTTGCTGCCGAAACCGCGAGTATTCCTCAAACGTCATCCGACTCGGATTTCGATAGTCGATTTCCGAACCTATTTTCTCGTTTAAGTCGTAGTAGTCTAAACTGTCGCTCGCTACCACCTCGGGTTTCACGTTGGCAGGCTGGTCGAGCAGCAGGGGCGAGCGGCGCCGGGTAGGCGACGTAATGCCCTGCCGATCCGCGGGCGCCACTTTGGGGCGCGTGCTCGGCCGGTAGCGGCTGGTATCGGGCAGCACCACGCGTGGGGTGTCCGGCAGCAGCTGCGCCACCACAGGCAGGTGCGTCAGGAGCCGGTGCAGGGTAGCCGCGTGGGTACCCAACGGCTTCGCCTGCGACCACCAGGTCACCAGCAACGCACACAGAACCAGGGAGGAGGAGAGATATTTCTTATCGAAGCTCAAGGAAGTGAAACGGCCGCGCGGCCGGGAGGAACGCTAATGGGTCTTAAGAGCAAACTTAATCAATTCCTCTACGCTCAGCTCGTTGCCGTGCTTGTGCTGGATAGTATCCAACGATTTTTCCGCCGCCGTCCGCGCAAAGCCCAGAGTCACCAAAGCCGCTAACGCTTCGGAGCGGTTGGTATTGTGTGCCTTGGCCAGCGGCACGGTGTCTACCCCAGCTTTTGCCAACAACTCATCCTTCCGCAACCGGTCTTTCAACTCTAGTACTACCCGCTGGGCAGTTTTCGGGCCAACTCCCTTTATACTCTGGATGGAACGCACGTCCTCGCTTACAATGGCGTGCCGGATTTCACCCACGCTCATGCTGCTCACCATCACAATGCCCGTGCCCGGCCCAATCCCCGACACCGAAATCAAGTGCATAAATAGCGCCTTTTCGTTGGGGTCCAGAAAGCCATAGAGCGTGTTGGCGTCTTCCTTAATATGCTGATAGGTATAGAGTTTGGCCTTGCCGTTTTCGGCGGGTAGCTTGGAATAGGTAGCCAGCGAAATCTTCACTTCGTAGCCAATACCGTGCACGTCGAGAATGGCGAGGGTAGGGTCTTTATAGGCAAGGGTGCCGTCGATATAGGCAATCATGGGAGAGGAAGTAGGGTAGGAAAAGAGCAGAGAATAACCGTTCGGAAAGCAACTCCTTTACCGAGCAGTGCTCAGTCAAAGTTAACCCGGTTGGCGCAATAAAACGCAACCCTCCCTTCTAAGCAAACAACGCCGCCCTACCCGAAGGTAGGGCGGCGTTGTTTATGTGGAACAAGCGGCCAACGATGCTACAGCTGCTGCCTACCCTTGGCCAGCTGCTGTGCATCGGCGACGGCAATGGCCGTGATATTCACAATCTCTCGCACTGAGGCGCCTAGTTGCAGAATGTGCACTGGCTTGCGCATGCCCATCAGCACCGGTCCGATTACCTCGGCGCCGCCCAATTCCTGCATCACCTTGTAGGCAATGTTGCCGGCCAGCACCGTGGGGAAGATGAGCGTATTGGCGCCGCCGTACTTGGCCAGTTCCGAGAAGGGGTACTGCTCCTGTAACAGCTGCGGGTTCAGGGCGGTGTTGGCCTGCATCTCACCATCCAGAATGAGGTCTGGGTAGCGCTGCTTGGCCAGCTCTGTGGCGCGGCGCGACTTATCGGGAATAGGACCGGGGTTGGAGCCGAAGTTGGAGTAGCTGAGCACCGCAATGTGCGGCTCGTTGTCGAAGAAACGCACCGTGCGTGCTGCCAGTCCAATAATATCCACCATTTCCTCGGCCGTGGGGTCGATGTTCACGGTGGTATCGGCAAAGAAGAACGGCCCGCGCTTGTGCTGAATGATGTACATGCCGGCCACGCGCTTCACGCTCTCATCCACCCCAATCACGCGCAGGGCGGGCTGAATAGACTTGCTGTAATCCTTGGTCAAACCCGTGATGAAGGCATCGGCCTGACCAGTTTCCAGCATCATCGAACCGTAGTAGTTCCGCTCGCGCATCAGGCGTTGCGACTCGTAGAGCGTAATACCCTTGCGCTGCCGCTTCTGAAACAGCAACTGCGCAAATTCTTCGCGGGTGGCTTTCTCCTGAATGTTGTCGATGATTTCGCAGCCGGTCAGGTCCAGGTTGCTAGCGTGGGCAATTTCCTCCAGCTTCTGCCGGTTGCCCAGCAAGATGGGCTTGGCGATGCCCTCGTCCACCAGCGTTTGGGCGGCTTTGAGAATCTTGTAGTTGTCGCCCTCAGCAAAGACCACCCGCTTGGGATTGGATTTAGCGGCCGAGGTTACGCGGTTCAGCAGCTTCTGGCTCACGCCCAGGCGGCCGCGCAGCTCGTCTTCATACGCCAGCCAATCGGTAATCTGGCGGCGGGCCACGCCGCTTTCCATAGCCGCCCGCGCCACGGCCGGCGATACGGTGGTAATCAGGCGCGGGTCCAGTGGCTTGGGAATCAGGTAGGTACGGCCGAAGGCCAACGTGTTGTCGCCGTAGGCTTTGTTCACGAGGTCGGGCACCACGTCCTTGGCCAGCTCGGCCAGGGCACGCACGGCGGCCAGCTTCATGGCCTCGTTGATTTCAGTGGCCCGCACGTCCAGCGCCCCCCGGAAAATGTAGGGGAAGCCCAGCACGTTGTTCACCTGGTTGGGGTGGTCGGAGCGGCCCGTCGCCATAATGATGTCCGGCCGGGTAGCCATGGCCAGATCGTAATCAATTTCCGGGTTCGGGTTGGCCAGGGCAAACACGATGGGATTATCAGCCATCAGCAGCAGCAGCTCGGCCGGCAGCACGTTGGCCGCCGACAGGCCCAGAAACACGTCGGCGCCGCGCATGGCCTCGGCCAGCGTGGTGATAGAACGCTGGGTAGCAAAGCGCATCTGCATATCAGCCAAGTCGGTGCGCTGGTGGTTGATGACGCCATCTTTGTCGAATACGACTACGTTTTCCAGCTTCACGCCCAGCTCCAGGTACAGGCGCAGGCACGAAACAGCAGCGGCCCCGGCCCCACTCACCACCAATTGCACCTCGTCAATCTTCTTCCCAACTAACTCCAAGGCGTTCAACAAGGCGGCCGAGGTGATGATGGCCGTACCGTGCTGGTCGTCGTGCATCAGCGGGATGTTCATCTGCTCGCGGAGGGCCATCTCAATGCGAAAGCACTCGGGTGCCTTGATGTCCTCCAGGTTGATACCGCCGAAGGTAGGCTCCAGGGCCTTCACAATGCGGATGAACTCGTCGGGGTCGGTGGCATCTATCTCAATATCGAAGCAATCAATACCCGCGAATTTCTTGAACAACACGCCTTTCCCCTCCATCACCGGCTTACTGGCCTCGGGACCGATGTTGCCCAGGCCCAGCACCGCTGTGCCGTTGCTGATAACGGCTACCAGATTGCCCTTGGCCGTGTACTTATACACATCGTCGGGGTTGGCGGCAATAGCCAGGCAAGGCTCGGCTACGCCCGGCGAGTAGGCCAGCGCCAAGTCCGACTGCGTACTAACAGGCTTGGTGGGTATCACCTCAATCTTTCCGGCGGGCTCTTGGGAGTGGTAATTGAGGGCGTCTTGTTTGTTGATTTTCGGCATGAGCGAGGATGGTGGGTGGTAGGGAGTCGTGGGTGCGACCGGGGAGGTAAAGGTAAGATAGTGGTTGGCAAAGGTAGGGGTAGGCGAAAAGAAAGACGCCCCGAGTCGACAGACTCGGGGCGAAAAGAAGAAGCTAGCAACGGCAGTACCATGGACTTCCGAACTGTTCGGTAGAATTAACTGGTTTCCACAATCAGCTTCTGACCAGGTTTCACGGCATCCGATTTCAAGTGGTTCAGACGGCGCAGCTGCTCCACCGTTACGCCCTGGTAGCGGCGTGAAATATTGTACAGCGTGTCGCCAGGCTGTACCAGGTAGGTCCGTGGGGGCGCAAGGGTAGGGGCTGCGTGCGGCGTGCGGCGCTCTGGCTTAGGAGCCGCGGCGGCCGTCAGCACGGGAGCAGACTGGGCTTCTTCTGATGGCACTCCTTGCAACAGGAGCTTTTGCCCAGGCATTAACTGGCTCGAAGCTCCTGGATTCCATTCCAAGAGTTGGGCTACCGTCACGTCGTTGCGCTGTGCAATCTTGCTGAGGTTGTCGCCACGGCGTACCACATAGGTGGTGGTAGTAGTGTCGGTAGTAGCTGCTGATGCTAGTATCGGTTCGACAGCAGGCGTTTCTGGTATCGGTGCGGGTCGTTCTGGTCGCACGGGAGCTTCGGCCCTGCGTGTGGCAGGCCGAGTAGGTGCCACTGTTGCGGCAGCAATAGCAGCCGTGGGCGCAACAGGTTTCACTACAGCCACCGGCGTTATCACCGTACCATCTGCCCGCCGCGCCGACGCCACGGTGGGCAAGGCATCCGGTACCTGTGCCGCTACCTTGGTGTAGGTCTGCATAGTTGCGGGCTGCTCCTCGGCGGGTGTCGGCACAAATAACACTAGCTTCTGCTGTACCCGCAACGTTTGCTGACGGCTGCTCAGCTTATTCCAGCGCCGCAACTGGCTCTGCGAAACACCATAGTTCCGAGCTACCGTGGCAATAGTCTGCCCTGAGCGCACAGTGTGCACCTTGCGTTGCAAGCGCGGTGCGGCGGGTGGGGGCGAAACCGCGGCTATTAGCGCCGGGCTAAGCGCGGTACCTGCCATGCGGGGTGGTAACGGTACCAACGGCTGCGGCAACTCCCGCAACGGCTGGCAGTACGCAAACAGAGTATTGCGGTCTACGCCAGCCAACTGGGCACGCAGGGCTGTGGGCACCTGAATGATGTAGGAGCGGTAGCCTGAAGGCAAGTACGCCCGGTGAATTTCTGGGTTATAACGTAGCAGGGCCAGCGAGTCGGATAAGCCTACCGCTTGGCTGAGGCGGCGCAGGTCGAAGGCCCGGCCCCGCAGGTGCAGCGTGTCGAGCGGCTCGGCGTACTGATAACGCAGCTCGGCTGAATGCAGTTGATGCTCCCGCGCATACTTCATGGTATACATGATGGCCGTGAAGGTGGGCACGTAGTTGCGCGTTTCCTTCGGCATATAGGGATACAGGTCCCAGAAGGTTTTTTTGCCCGTGCGCCGCATCACGCGCTGCACGTTGCCTACCCCCCAGTTGTAGGAAGCCAGCACCAGTTCCCAATCATGAAACACGCCGTAAAGAGCACGCAGGTACTTACAGGCTGCTTCGGTAGCCTTTTCGGGGCTCATACGCTCGTCTACCCATTCGTCGCGCACCAGGCGCCAGTCGCTGGCCGTGGGACCCATAAACTGCCACAAGCCGGTGGCGCCTACCCTGGATTTGGCCGTCGGAATAAGAGCAGACTCTACAACGGCCAGGTATTTCAGGTCGTTGGGTAGATCGTATTTCGCCAGGTACTTCTCGAAAATCGGGAAGTACATATTTTCCCGCTCCAGCACGCGCTGGGTGTAGGCGCGGTTGCGCTGAGTGAAAAAGTTGACGTAAGCCAGCACCGAGTTGTTGAACACGTGCGGCATATCGGTTTCAATGCAGGCTACCCGGTCGCCAATCAGGTCGCGCAGTTCGGGGGGCGTTTGGGCCCACAGCAGCTTCACCGAGTCGATGGGTGCTGCTACCAGCGAATCGGGTGGTAGCGCCAGCAGATCAGCCTGAAGAGTATCGTTGGGAAGCGGTGAGGAACCAACGGGGGGCGAAGGCAGCGTTTGGGCGGTGCCCATTCTTCCTAAAGCCAGCAAAAACAAACCCGGTGCGGCTACCCGCTTCCACAACGACAGCTTCTTCATCAGGGTAGGGCGGGCGTTAAGGCTTCGGAAATAGAGTTGGCGAAGGCCAGCAAATGCTCCTCACGGAAAGCCCCGGCCAAAATCTGCAAGCCAATGGGTAAGCCAGCCTCATCCATACCAGCAGGTACCGAAATAGCCGGCACCCCAGCCAGCGACGCCTGCACTGTGAAAATATCAGCCAAATACATAGCCAGCGTATCCTTGTTCACATCGCCGATGTGGAACGCCGTGGTAGGGGTAGTGGGCAGCACCAGGAAATCGTACTGGCGCAGCAGCTCGTCAGTCTTGTCCTTAATCAGGCGACGCACCTGCTGGGCTTTGGTATAGTAGGCGTCGTAGTAATCAGCCGACAGCACAAAGGTGCCCAGCATAATCCGGCGCTGTACTTCCGGTCCAAAGCCCTGGGCGCGGGTTTTCTTGTAGAGCGACTCCAGATCGGTAGCATCTGGGGCGCGGTAGCCGAACTTCACGCCATCGTAGCGGCTCAGGTTGGAACTGGCTTCGGCGGTAGTCAGAATGTAGTAGGTAGGAACGATGTAGTCGAGGTAGGGGAAATCCACCGCTTCTACCACGTGGCCCTGACCGCGCAGCAATTCCAGCGCCTCTTCTGTGGCGGCCTTAATCTCCTCGTTCAATCCTGGCCGTTCCAGGCAGTCTTTGATGTAGCCGATGCGGTATTGCGCCGCTGGCTCCAGCTGTTGGCTGTACACGGGCACCGGGTGGTGGCTTATGGTGCTGTCGAAGTTGTCGGCGCCGGCCATTACTTCCAGCAGCAGCGCGGCATCTTCCACGGAACGCGTGAGTGTACCAATCTGGTCAAACGACGACGCGTAAGCAATCAATCCATAGCGGGAAATGCGGGAGTAGGTAGGCTTGAAACCAACCACGCCGCAGAAAGCCGCTGGCTGTCGCACCGAGCCGCCCGTATCGGAGCCAATAGAGGCCAGGCACAAATCGGCCTGCACCGCTACCGCCGACCCGCCCGACGACCCGCCCGATACCCGGTCAGTGTCCACTTCATTGCGCACCGGCCCAAAGTAGGAGGTTTCGTTGGATGCGCCCATTGCAAACTCGTCGCAGTTCTGGCGACCGATCAGGATGGCATCCTCATCAAGGAGGCGTTGCACAGCCGTACCCGTAAACAGGGACCGAAAGCCGTCCAGAATGTGGCTGCTACTTTGCAGGGCGTGGTCTTTGTAGGCCAGCACGTCTTTCAGGCCAATGACCATACCGGCTAGCTTGCCCGCCGTGCCGGCTTGCAGCTTGGCGTCTACGGCCTCAGCTTGAGCCAGGGCCTCTTCGGGCCACACCTCCAAAAAGGCATTCAGGTGCTGTTTCCGCTGGATGTTATCCAGATAATACTCCACGAGCTGACGACAGGTGGTAGTGCCTGCCGTCAGCTCGTGGCGAACTTCCGTGAGGGAGTTAAAACGTTTCAAATCGCTGGGTCAGTGAAGTGAAAAAAGTAATTGTCAGGAAATAGCAGTCCGTTGTTAAGCAGCCAAATGGGCTTGCTTTGCAAACAGACCGCTACTTCCTGACAACTAAAGTACGGGTTTACTTTGAAACGACGACTCAGGAAGTCTGGTCGAGGCGGTTATGCGTGTGCTCCGGCTGCGGATTTGGTACGGCTATACCACCATCTAGCGGAGGAGCCACTGCAGTAGGCGGCACTGGTACCGAGCCGGTAGGGTTCGTATCAGCGTAGGGTTGCTGATACGGCTGTTGTGGCTGCTGGTACGACTGATTGGGGGTAGAGCGTCCCGAGTTTTCAATCTCATTGCGGATTTCCGACGAAGCATCCTTGAACTCGCGAATGCCTTTACCCAAGCCCCGCGCCAACTCGGGAATCTTATTGGCGCCGAAGAAAATGAGGATAACTACCATGATGAGCATTATCTCACCACCTCCCAGGTCACCCAGGAATAAGAAAAGAGGCGTATTCATTGCAGTAAGTTAGTAACGGGGTTGAGTTGGATTCTGAGGCTGGTTAGTGGGGGGCACTGGCTGGTCGCGATATTGCGTTTGCTGGGGCTGCTGCTGGTCGCGGTACGGCTGTTGCGGTTGCTGGTCGCGGTACTCGGGGCTTTCCTCCTTTGAAGCATTCTTAAACTCCTTCACACCCTGACCCAGACCGCGGAACAGCTCGGGGATGCGCTTTGCGCCAAAGAAGATGACGAGCACGAAGATGATAAAGATGATCGTGCGGGGGGCAATAGCCAAAAATAGCGCGGTTAGGAGCATGATAGAGGCCGCAAAGCCAGTTTGGGGTGGTAAAACAATAACTACGCAATTAGTTACTGCTTAGGATTGGTAAAGGTACCCGATAATTCGTAAATCAGTTCCCTGAATGGGCGGATTTCGTACCGAAAACACCAGTCACTGTTGCTGCTCAAGCCCAAATGTGATAAAAGATTTAGCGCTGAAAGGCTGGCTTCTACCGTGTCAATATTGCTGTTCAACGATTACCATCCAATAATCTGTAAATCAGCCAATATATTCGTAGCTACCCTATCTAAAAAAACTTCTACTAATCAAGGCAGTTCTGCTGCTCGTTTATACAGTCAATGCCCGCAAATTTGTATAAAAATAGTACACCAGCACTGGTACCGGAGTCGCTAGCTGACGAGGAGGCCCGCCGTTTGAAAATACTGCGCAACTACCAGATTCTGGATACGCCCCGCGAGCAGGCTTTTGATGATCTGGCGAAGCTGACGGCCTATATCTGCGATACTCCTATTGCTCTAATATCCTTTATTGGTGCAGACCGGATGAGTTTGAAAGCGCAGGTAGGAGGGGAGGAACTACATGATTTACCCCGCGATATTGCATTTTGTAACTATGCTATGCTAGCGGAAGATATGCTGGAAGTGGAGGATACCACGCTGGATGCCGCTTTCCAACACAATCCGCTGGTGATTGGCGAACACCACATTCGATTTTACGCTGGTGTGCCGTTGCTTACGCCCGAGGGCTACCCGATGGGTAGCTTGTGCGCCATCGATACGGTGCCTCGCCGTTTAAGCGACCAGCAGCGGGAGGCATTGCGTGTATTGGCCCGAGAGGTAGTAGCGCACCTGGAGCTGCGCCGTGCCCGGCTGCAATTGGAAGAGGAAAAAAAGCAGGTAGCAAGATTGTTGCGCCTAGATACTGAAAGCAAAGCAAGCAACTCTGCCGATGATATCTGCACGGAGATATTTGTACGGCAGGAGCAAAAGCTGGTGCGGGTAGCCACCACCGATATCATATATATAGAGGCATTGGGCGATTACGTGAATATTTATACTGAGCGGGAGCGGCTTACAGTATACAGCACTATGAAGGAGCTGGGAAACAGGCTACCAAGCCGCGACTTTGTGCGCGTACATCGAAAGTATATTGTGTGCTTGGGGCGCGTTGTTGCTATTGAAGCAGACACTGCTTTGCTCGAAACCAGCAAGTCTACTACCTTGTCACTACCCATTGGCAACTCCTATAAAGCAGCATTGCTCAGTCGCCTCAACTTGATATAATACCGTTTTTGAATAGGATTTAAATTGTTCAAAGGCGCCAATTCCATACTTTATCGAGTAAAATTGCTATTTCGGCGAAAAGAAATGCGGTTTACCCGTGAAGGCTATAACTTTCCAACTAGTTATTGAGAATTGACAACGGAGCAGGCCTTGTTTCGAAGTTGGATTATTGATAGCTAAGTTTGTTTTCATAGCTCGGAAAGACACCGTATTTTATACGGTGTTTTTTTTGTGCTATGAAAACAAACAGAATTGTTGCCGAGTCGCTATTTGCGTCCTAACCAGCTTTCGGGGTTGAGGTTGGCACTGTTACGCCACAATTGGAATTGTACTTCCGAGGTGCCTTCTGAGTTGGTTTGTACCGTGCCAATGGTAGCGCGTGCTTTCACTTCCTGCCCTTCGCGCACGCTCACGGAGCGTAGCTTGGCATACACCGTGAAGTACTCTCCGTGCTGAATCATGACGATATTGTTCATGCCGGGCACACTGGATACGGTGAGTACCTTGCCGTCAAAAATGGCGCGCACAGGTTCTCCTGCATTGGTCTGAATATCTACGCCTCGGTTTTCTACCACCACGTTTTTGAGCACAGGGTGTGCGTGCCGACCGAAGTGCTGAGAAATGAAGCCATGTGCTACCGGCCACAGAAGCCGGCCATGATTGTCGGCAAAAGAAGACGATAGCGCAGCGGTTTCGGGCGTCAGCGTCACGCGGTTCACGCGGCTGGTAGAGGCATCTTCATCGGCCGTGCTGGTGCGCGAGGTGCTACCAGGACCTCCGGCTTTGGCACGGGCCGCACGGGCTGCCGCCGCAACGCGGGCCGCTCGCGCAATCTCCTCGCGCACACGCTGGGCAATGAGGTTATCCAGGCGTTGCACGGCCTGTTGGCGGCGGGCCAACTCCTGACGCAGGTTTTCTTCCTGCTGGCTGAGCTTCGTTACTACTTGGTCCTGTTGCGTTTTAAGATTAATCAGGTTTTTCTTCTCTGATATCTGAGAAGATAGTAACGTGCTTTTCTGCTGGCGCTGCTCGTTGAGGTTTGTAAGCTGGCGGCTGAGCTTTTGCTGCGTAGCATTTATCTGGGCTGCCTGCGCCTGCCGTACTTCTGAGTACTGCCGCACGTAGCGTAAGCGCCGCAGGAAACTGTTAAACGAATCGGCCGCAAACAGGAGCATGATGCGGTTGTAGCCATTCGCGGTTTTGGAAGCCGCGTAGATCATGCGAGCGTACTCGGCGCGCAGCTGCTCCAAACTCTGCTGTGTTTGCTGCACTTGGCCTTCGGTCTGGCGCACGTCCGTTTCCACGGTCTTCAGCTCCGTCGAGATATTGCGAATCACGCCTTGCTGCACAGTCAGCTTTTCCTTCAGCGCGTTCAGCTGCCCAATAGAGGCCTCCTTTTTTTGCTGCGTCTGCGCCAGAATGCGGCTGGTCTCTTTGATGCGCCGGAGCGTAGTACGCCGCTCTCTTTCTAGTTGCGCTTTACTTTTGGTGCGGGTAGTGCGCGCTGTGGAGCGTGTACGCTGCTGTGCCTGAGCAGCAAAGCAGCTCAAGTATAGGAATGTAATAAGTAGTAAGAAAACAAGACGCAACTTTCCCTTCACGCTGTTATTTTTTTCGCGTGTAGCCCGAAGGTACGGAGAAGGGAAACGATAAACGCTCTTTGTCTAGCTCCACATTGCGGTAGTTGATAGATACCGTGGAGGCACCACTTCCTTGCTTCACCTGCACCAAGGTAGAGTAAGCGAATTGCTGCTGCGTGCCAGGTAGGGCCTGAAAATCGTTGTAGTTCACCATGTAGCTGTTCTGCGAGCTAGGATCCGTCACGGTTAGCTCCTTAACGCGCTGGCGACTCAACTCAATGAGTTGCTTAAGCAGCAGGCCCGATTGCGTGTACTCTACCCGCTGCTGCGGCCCCTCCGTCACAACGGTAGGGATGATGCCGGCTGGTGCAGGCAGGTAGTTGCCCAACAACAGAGCCTGCAACTGGTCGAAGGTCACTTCCACGTTAAACTGGCGCTTCAGGTAGGCAAAGTCCCCAGCATAGTATTCTCGCTGCAACTTGTTCATCACCTGAATAGAGTCGCGGGTGATGTAGGCGCGCACACCTTCGAAGCCCGCCAGGCCCAGCGACAACCAGATGACGCTGTCTTTGCGCATTCGCACATTGATGTTGACAGTTTGTTTCAGGGAAGGTAGGTCTACCTGGGCTTTGCCTTTGGCGGCGAGGTAGCGGAAGTCAACATTGTCTACCTTGATTTCCGGATTAATCGGGGTGGCCGTCGTCGGTGGGGTGGTAGTGGCAGTAGGAGCCAACTTGCGGTTACAGCCACCTGACAGCAGCATGGCAAGTGCCAGTACGACTCCAAAATACTTACTCATATAGCTTTTTGTCTTTGATCTTACGGTCAATCAGGGCCGAGGCGTCGCCGGCTTTCTTGGCGCGCTCCCAAGCCGCCACAGCCTGGGTGGGTTGTTGCAGCTGAAAAAGTACATCGCCGTAGTGCTCCAGGAGCGTGCCGTCGGAGCTGTGTTTCAGAGCAGATTCCATTGCTTGGCGGGCGCCAGTGTAGTCTTTCATCTTATACAGCACCCAAGCGTACGTGTCGAGGTAGGTAGGGTTGTCGGGGAATTGTTTTACCAGCTTTCCCGCCATTTGTTTGGCTTTGTCCAGCTTCTCGCCCCGCAGCGAGAGGTAGTAGCTGTAGTTGTTCAGCGCCTGCGTGTTGTTGGCGTCAAAGCCTAACGCTGCCTCATAGGCCGCATCCGACTTAGGATATTCTTTTAGCTCGTGGTATACATCGCCCAGTTGGCTGTTGAACTGTGCTTGCAACTCAGGATTATCGGTGGTGAGCTTGCGGCCGTATTCCAACGACTTCACCGCCTGCTTGGGTTCTTTTTTCAGAACGTGTCCTACCCCGTTATAAAACCACAGCGGGGCTTGGTTCGGAAACAACTCCAGTGCCCGCTCGGTGTGCGTTAGCAAAGAATCTGTCTGGTTCAGCTCCATATCCAGCAATACTACCTGCTGCCAGATCTGAAACTTGGAGTTGTCGAGCTGAATGGCACGCAGGTAGGAAGCGCGTGCGTCCTGCCTATGCTCCATAATCGTCTGTATGTCGCCGGCCATGGCAAAGGCTTTGGCCTCTTGCGGGTGCGCTGTAGTGGTACGCACAGCCAGTTCCAGCACGGTTTGGGCAAGGGCCGGGTTGGGCAACTGCCGGATGTAGTCGATTAGAATGCGCACTTTGGTATCAATGTCCAGGGCCGGGTTGACAAAGGCGAGCTTCAACTGCTCCTCCGATTCGGCCTTATTCCCTTGCAAACGATACACGTCGGCCAAGATCATACGGGCCTGCGGATTATCGGGAGATTGGCGCAGCGCCTGTTGCGTCACCCGCAACGCATCGGGTAGGCGGTTATTGGTCACGTACATCTGAGCTTGCGCCAGCACGTAGCGAATATCGTCGGGGTTGGAGGCAATCAGCGTCTCTCCCTCCTTTAGCGCCTTGTCCAGATTGTTCTGCTTCAGGTAGATCTGCTGCTTCTTAAAGGCTACCTCATCGGTAGGGCCAAACTCCTTCTCGGCCTGCTCGTACGTTGCCAATGCCTCCTGGAACTTGCCCTGTGCTAAGTATAAATCAGCCAGGTTGAACAGGTAGTAGTTGGAGCCGGGTACATCCCGAATCAGACTAGTGTACACTTTAGCAGCCTGATCGTATTGTTTCTGGGTGCCGTACGTTTGGGCCAGCAACAAGTAATAATAGGTGTTTTTGGGGTCGAGACGCACAGCAGCCTGTGCGAAGTTGGTAGCCTCCTTAAGATTACCCGTCATTAGGTTCACCTCGGCAATCTTGTAGCTGATGGCCGCGTTGTTGGGACTGAGGGCGTAGGCCTTTAAGAGTCGCTCCATAGACTTGGGGTAGTCCTCGAGCAATGCGTAGCGTACGCCATCCACGAAGTAGGATTCGCCTTGCTCCCGCTCCCGCGGCGAAGGCTCCCGCGACTTCTGCTGGGCATTTTCCAAGGCCACACGCTGGGCTAGCTCCTTGCGCTCGCGACGCGTAAGCTTGCGCTCTTTGGCAGGCGTTAGGCCAGTACCTTTGTCGGCAGATTGTTGCGCGCCAGCATGGTTGGCCACCAGTAGCCCCAGCATCAGCAGCAAGAAAGCGGATAGTCGAGGCATAAGGAGCAAAAAACAACCGGCCGGACAAACCGGCATACCAACGAAGTAACAAAGAAATAGCACGGCCCGCTAAGACCGCGCTATTGCTAACGTCAAAACTCAGAAAAATATCACACCCGCAGGGTGTTAAAATCACCCAGGCTCAAATCGGCGGGGGCGCTTACTACGGTGGCGTTGTTGCCTACCATAGAATTGGTGATGTTGGCGTGCAACACCGAAGCCGATTTTTGCACAATGGAGTTGGTCAGCACGGAGTCGCGCACGCTGCTGCCGTCGCCCAACGACACGTGTGGGCCTACCACGGAGTTGGTCACCACGGCATTTTCGCCGATGTACACGGGCTCAATCAGCACCGAGTTTACGATTTTGGCCGAATCGGCTACCAGCTTCTCGCCGCGCTCCTGCAAGTACTCCAGGTAGCGCTGGTTGGTGAAGACGGTAGCATCTTTGTTGCCGCAGTCGAGCCACTCGGTTACGCGGCCAGGCACAAACTTGGTGCCCTTATTTTTCATGTTTTCGAGGGCGTTGGTGAGTTGGTACTCGCCTTTATCCTTGATGTCATTATCAAGCAAGTATTGCAGCTCTTCGCGTAGGTAGGCGCCGTCCTGGAAGTAGTAGATGCCGATAATGGCTAGGTCGGACACAAACTCTTCGGGCTTTTCTACGAAGTCAGTAATCTCGCCGTTTTCGTCCAGCTTCACCACACCAAATGGCTTGGGGTCGTCTACGCGCTGCACCCAAATGGTACCAGCTGCCGACGAGTCCAGCTTGAAATCTGCCTTGAACAGAGTATCGGCGAAAGCCACTACCAGCGGGCCAGTGAGCGACTCTTTGGCACACAAAATGGCGTGGGCGGTACCCAGGGCTTCATCCTGATAGACGATAGTGGCCTTAGCGCCTACCGATTCGGCAATCTTTTGCAGGTTGCTCTCTACCTCTTTGCCAAAAGCGCGGCCAATAATGAAGGCTACTTCGTCCACCGGCTCGTTGCATACCTGGGCAATATCCTCCACGAGGCGCTGCACAATGGGCTTGCCCGCAATCGGAATCAGGGGTTTGGGAACGGTGAGGGTGTGGGGGCGCATGCGTTTGCCCATGCCAGCCATCGGGACGATGATTTTCATATCCTTCTTGAGTAGGAGTGTTAGAAGTGGGTAATAAGTGCTCTAATATAGAGAAACGAGAAAAAGGGCGTTGCGGTTGGTTACTGCTGACCTGTGCTGCCGTAGCCGCCGGTGCCCCGGGCGGTTTCATTGAGCTCTTCAGTGGGTGTCCACTCAATTACTTCGTGCCGGGCTACTACCAGCTGCGCAATCCGCTCGCCGTCCTGCACTACGAAATCCGTGTCGGAGAGATTCACCAGTAGTACTTGTATTTCGCCCCGGTAGTCGGCGTCGATGGTGCCGGGACTGTTTACAATGCCAATGCCGTGTTTGTAAGCCAGGCCGCTACGGGGGCGTACCTGCATCTCGTAGCCCACGGGTAGGGCCACAAACAAGCCGGTAGGAATGAGCGCACGCTGCAAAGGGCGTAGCGTAACGGGCGCCGTAAGGTTAGCCCGCACATCGAGGCCAGCCGCATGGGCCGTTTGGTACGCGGGTAGGGGATGACGAGAGCGGTTGATAACGGAAATCTGCATCGGGCAAAGGTAGGCGCACGAATGGAAGAAGCCAGAATGGCATCCCGAAAGAACGTTATTCTAAAAACGTCATTTCGATCAGTGGGAGAAATCTCGCGTGCCTCAGTAATCTTAGTCGTCAGGAGTTATCGCTGCACGCGAGAGTCGAAAGAACGTTCAGCGGTGTGTTTACCTACCTAGCGCCCGTTGTGGCTTCTCTACTACTATAATCAACCCGATAAAGCCCAGCGTAAGCAACGCGTGAAACGCGTGGCCACTCCAGGTGCCAGACAGCGGCAACCACCAGCTTACGGCTACTATTCCGCAGGCCACTAGCAGCCAGGTCAGCAGCCGCACTACGGGGTAGGGAACCGGAAAGTGCCGCTCGCCCAGCCACCAGCATAGCGCCGCCATCATAAAATAACAAGCCAGGGTAGCCAGCGCCGAACCCATGTAGCCCAGCACCGGAATCAGTAGGAAGTTGAGCACGATAGTAAGCACGGCGCCAGCAAATCCCAGGTAGGTGCCGTAATAGGTTTTGTCGGTGAGCTTAAACCACACCGACATGTTCCAGTACACGCCCAAAAACAGGTTGGCCAGCAGCAGTACCGGCACCACGCTCAGACCCTGCAAATATTCGGGGCTACGCAGGAACACCCGCGCCACTAAGTCCACGTTCACACTCACGGCTACAAACAACACGGCGCAGCACAGTGTAAACCACTTGAGAACCAGCGCAAACGTGTATGGTGAGTTCTTTTCTGTGCTCTGCGAAAAGAAAAACGGCTCGGCTGCATATTTGAACGCCTGAATGACCAGGCTCATCAGAATAGCGATTTTATAGCAGGCTCCGTAAATGCCTACCGCCGCCAGCTTGCTCTGGCCAGGGTAGAAGCCATCGGGCAACCATTTGGGTAGTAAGATGCGGTCCAGCGTTTCGTTCACCATACCAGCCAAGCCCATCAACATAATAGGGTAGGCATAGTGCAGCAGAGGCCGCAACGGCGTCAGGTCCAGGCGGAACCGGACGCTGAGCAGCTCCCGATAGAGAAGCACTAGGGTGAAGGCACTGGCCACCAGGTTGGAGATGAACACGTAGCCTACCCCCACCGTGGGGTCGTAGAGGCGGGCCACCAGCGGCTGCAACACCGTTAGATACTTACCAGCCAGCACATCGGGACAAAGCACAATGAAGAACAGGTTCAGCCCGATGTTCAGCAGAATATTGGCTAGCCGAATGGTCGCAAACTTTTTGGCTTTGTTTTCCAGCCGCAGGCGGGCAAATGGAATGGCTGCCACTGCATCCAGCCCCAGAATGCAGGCTATCCAAACGGCGTATCGCTCGTGGCCGGGGGGTAGGGAGAGCAGGCTCATGAGGGGCCGTGCCAGCAGTGCCAGTCCTACCGTAAACAGGCCACTGGTAAGCAGCAGCAGCGTCATTACCCGGTCGTATAGCTCCCGCCGGTCGGTGTCGGGGCGGTTGGCAAAGCGGAAGAAGGTGGTTTCCATACCGTACGTGAACAGTACGTTCAGAAACGATACGTAGGCAAACAAACCCGTCACGATGCCGTACTGCGCCGCCACAAACCGGGCCGTGTACACGGGCACCAGCAGCGTGTTCAGTACCCGCCCCACAATACTACTCACGCCGTACACGGCCGTCTGGCCCGCCAGCTTTTTGGCTACACTCACAAAGTGAACTGGTGAAATGGTGGAATGGTGAGTGGAGTGGTGAAGTGGTGAACTAGTGCGTTTGACGTTCTATTTGCGCAAACTGTGCCGATAGCACTTGCAGAACGTCAAACGCACTAGTTCACCACTTCACCACCTCACTCACCCGTGAAAACTGCCGGGCGCTTTTCCAGAAAAGCCTGGGTGCCCTCGCGGAAATCGGCGGAACCGCAGCAGTGACCGAACAAGTTGGCCTCGGTTTGGTAGCCGTGGCGCTCTTGGTCGTAACCAGCATTCACGCAGTCGATGATCATGCCGATGGCCAGCGGCGCCTTGCTCAAAATCTTGCTCATCAGCTGCTCGCAGAAGGGTAGCAATTCGGCTGCTGGCACCACGTGGTTAACGAGGCCAAGGCGCAACGCTTCATCCGCTTTCACTTGGTCAGTGGTCATCAAGAGTTCCAATGCCTTGCCTTTGCCAATGAGCTGCGCCAGCCGTTGTGTGGCGCCGTAGCCAGGAATCAGGCCCAAATTGACTTCAGGTTGTCCGAAGCGAGCGTTTTCGGCGGCTACACGGAGGTGACAAGCCATGGCCAGTTCACAGCCGCCACCCAGTGCAAAGCCATTTACGGCCGCAATAACGGGCTTGGGGCTTTCTTCGATCAGGCAAAATACTTCCTGGCCCTTCTCAGCCATGCGCCGCCCTACAATCTCGTTCAGCTCAGCCAACTCAGCAATATCGGCCCCGGCCACAAAGGCTTTGTCGCCGCTACCCGTTAGGATTATGCCGCGCACAGGTTGCGCATCCAGCGCGTACTGCATGGCTTGGCGGATTTCCTCAATAGTAGCCGCATTCAGCGCGTTCAGCTTGGAAGGGCGATTCAAAGTAATGCGCAGAATGCCGGAAGCTGCATCCAGTTGCAGCAGCAGATTATGAAAGAGAGGAAGCATAGAACAGTAGCAAAATAGGAAACAAACCGTCGAGCGGACAAAGATAAAGCAAAAGCTCCGGGCCCTGCCTACTAGCCAAAGCTTCTCGCTGGCTTGATGGTAAAAGATTGATAGTGAATAACAAAAGACGAGTATCCGAAAAACTGTATTTACTTTGTATCAATCACAACCATTCTCTCACCACAATATGCTGCTATATGGGTTTCTTTTCTGAGTTCAAGACCTTTGTATCGAAAGGCAATGTGCTAGATCTGGCCGTTGGCGTTATTATTGGTGCGGCTTTCGGCAAAATTGTTACCTCGCTAACGGATGATGTTCTGATGCCGATTCTGAGCATTCCTCTACGTGGGCTTGACTTCAAAAGCTGGTTTATTTCACTGGACGGCGAATCTTACAAGACAATTGAACAAGCAAAAGAGGCGGGCGCTGCTACGGTTAATGTAGGATCGTTTCTCAACGCCGTTATCTACTTCTTTATCATTGCGTTCTGTGTGTTTCTGATCGTGCGCTTTGCCAATCGTTTCAAGGAGCCTGCCGTGGTAGAAGTGAAACCAGATCCTACTCCTAGCAAAGAACAAATATTACTTACCGAAATTCGCGACGCCTTGCGCAGCCGCGTGTAGTGGCGGGAATGGACGACTAAGCAGCCGGTTGCCATGCCCTAAGGCTTGCATCCCGGCTGCTTGTGTGTTCATGATTCGTTTTTTTTCCGTTACGCTACCCGCAGTTTTTTTCTTCTGCTTTTTCCTGTTGCTGTCAAATAGCTGCACAGGCCAAGCACTACCCCGGCGTATTGCCCTCGACCCGTACAAGCTATCCACCGAGATTGATACCGCCCGTGGCTGGCGGCGCGGTGGAACCAGCTCCTTCAATTTCAGCCAGGTAAGTCTTAGCAACTGGGCTGCCGGAGGGCAGAGCTCATTGTCGCTATTGGGTATCGGAAATGCGTACGCACACTTTCGGGGCGAAAAGCATACGTTTGCCGCTGCTTTTGATCTGGTGTATGGCCTGTTGAAGGCGGGGCCAGCGAAGATACGCAAGAGCGACGACCGCCTGGAAATGAACGTGCGGTATGCCCGCCAGTACTCCGAGAAATGGTCATATGCTACCCAGGTCAACGTCAAAACCCAGCTAACACCCACTAAGTCCAACGAAATCCGGGACTCGCTCACGTCCCGTTTTTTTGCGCCGGCTTACATTTTGGCATCAGCTGGTTGGGAATACAAGCCCGTCGACTTCGTTTCGGTATTGCTGTCGCCGGCTACGGGTAAGTTCACTATTGTCAACAGCCAAAAGCTGGCCGACTACGGCGCTTTCGGGGTGCAAGGGGCACGTCGCACCGCAGATGGTCGTCTTATCGCCGGCACCGGTAAGCAGTTCCGGTCCGAAGTCGGAGCTTATGTAAATGCCCGCTTGGCGAAAACTATTCTGCCTAATATCTCTTACCAAACCCGATTAGAACTGTTCAGCAACTACTTCCACAACCCGCAGAATGTTGATGTGTACTGGACCAATCTAATCAACTGCAAAGTCAATAAATTCATCAGCGCCAACGTGGCCACTATCCTGATGTATGACGACGATATTCCTGTGCCCATTGGCGACGGTACTTCGGGCGAAAAAGGCCGGCGGATTCAATTTAAAGAAACGCTGGGTATTGGTTTCACGTATCGCTTTGGGGCTGAACCAAAATAGGCTACCCGGCGTTGCGGGTCAGAAATAAAACGGTATCTTAGTTGCTATCTGGCTTTTGCCTTTTTACTACCCCGCTGCATGAAGCATTTTCTTGTCTTTCTGAGCTTCTTTATGCTCCCTTCGCTGGCTCAGGATGCCATGGCCCAGGCTACCTTGGCCACTACCCGCAAGTCGCTGATCAGTGATGAGCCGAGTACCCGCCAGTTGGCCAAAAAGAAAGCTTCTGATGCTGATATCACCCGGATGCAGCGTCGTATGAGCATGAATCCCGATGAGGCCAAGCGCGATAAGCAAATGGAAATTCTGGAAGCTCGCTCCGGCATGACATCTAACACCAGCCTGAGCCGCGGTAGTAGCTCAGCCCGGCAGTACGACTCCCGCAATGGTGGCTTTACCGTTAAGAAGTTCAAAACTAAAAACGTGGGTTCCCTACGGCAGAAACGCGGCCAAACCCACGCCGCCCCCGGCATTGATCCTAAAGGCAAACCACTCAATCATAAGCGCAAAAAGCACTTTCTAGGCTTTTAAAACAACGCTTTAATTGGAATAAAAAGCCCCGGCTGCATTCGCAGCCGGGGCTTTTGCTTTATCAGTAGTGCAGGTAAAGCAACTTTTGAGTTAGTACGGTAGCACAAAGACACAAAGTATGATGCCGGCACATTGGGGCAACAGAAGTAGAACCTGTTCGTTCCGACGTGTACTAGAACTCGCTACCAGACTATACAGCAAAAGCGCCGTTGGCTCTTGGAGCCAACGGCGCTTTTGCTGTATGCAAATCAAGCGGCCGCTTACAGCGTACGTTTGATTTCCTTTTCCTCAAATCCTTCAATGATGTCGCCTTCCTGCAAATCATTATAGCCTTTGATGCTGATACCGCACTCGTAGCCTTGGCGCACTTCCGACACGTCGTCTTTGAAGCGTTTCAGGGCCTGCACGTCGCCGGTGTACTGCACGATACCGTTGCGCACCACACGTACCCTGGTGTTGCGGTTGACGGAGCCTTCCGTCACCATACAGCCGGCAATGGTGCCTACCTTGGTGATGTTGAACACCTGCCGCACTTCCAGCGAAGCTACCGTCACCTCCTGCACCGTTGGGGCAAGCATACCTTCCATGGCATCCTTCACCTCGTTGATGGCATTGTAGATGATCGAGTAGAGACGAATATCGATCTGCTCCTGCTCGGCCAGTCTGCGGGCACTCTGTGAGGGCCGCACCTGGAAACCAATGATGATGGCATCGGAAGCCGAAGCCAGCAACACATCCGATTCGGAAATTGCGCCTACCCCTTTGTTCAGGATATTCACGGCTACCTCCGGCGTGCTGAGTTTCAGCAGCGAGTCGGCCAGTGCTTCCACCGAGCCGTCCACGTCACCTTTCACAATCACATTCAGCTCCTTAAACGAACCGATGGCCAGACGGCGACCAATCTCATCCAAGGTAATGTGCTTCTTGGTGCGCATGCTTTGCTCGCGGGCCAACTGCTGACGCTGTGTGGCTAGTTCGCGAGCATCGCGTTCCGTGTCCATCACCACAATCTTATCGCCGGCCTGTGGAGCGCCAGTCAGACCCAGCACCTGTACAGGCGTAGCCGGACCGGCCTTTTTCATTTTCTTACCACGGTGATCCGTCATGGCCTTTACACGGCCATAGTGCGGTCCTGCCAGCACGATATCGCCAACTTGCAGCGTACCGGTTTGCACCAGCACGGTGGTTACGTAGCCGCGACCTTTGTCCAAAGAAGCTTCGATAACCGTACCTACAGCGTTGCGATCTGGGTTGGCTTTCAACTCCAGCAGTTCGGCTTCCAGAAGAACCTTTTCGAGCAGATCGTCAATGCCGATACCCGTTTTGGCCGATACTTCCTGCGACTGATACTTACCACCCCATTCCTCTACCAGAATATTGATAGCGGATAGCTCCTCCCGTACTTTCTCGGGGTTGGCACCGGGCTTATCAATCTTGTTAAGCGCAATGATGATGGGCACACCAGCTGCTTGCGCGTGGTTGATGGCTTCCTTCGTCTGTGGCATTACCGAGTCATCGGCGGCCACCACAATAATAGCAATGTCCGTGACCTTGGCACCACGAGCACGCATAGCCGTAAAGGCTTCGTGACCAGGGGTGTCTAGGAACGTAACCGGCTTGCCCGATTGCGTTTTTACTTCGTAGGCACCAATGTGCTGCGTAATACCACCGGCTTCGCCTTTGGCTACGCTAGCATCACGAATGTAGTCCAGCAGCGAGGTTTTACCGTGGTCGACGTGACCCATGATGGTAACGATAGGCGCCCGGTCGCGCAGGTCTTCCGGCTCGTCCACAATCTCCAGTTCCGTTTCCTCTTCCTCTTCCGACAGGAACTCCACATCGTAGCCAAATTCATCGGCAATAACGGTAATGGCTTCTGCGTCGAGGCGCTGGTTGATAGAAACGAACATGCCCATGCTCAGGCACACCTTGATAACGTCGTTCACCGACACGTCCATCAGCGAGGCCAAGTCGTTGGCAGAGATGAACTCGGTTACGCGTAGCGTCTTCGAGTCCAACTCGTTCTGCTGGCGTTGCAGTTCAGTGGCTTCGGCTACACCTGCCCGCTTATCGCGGCGGTACTTGGCGCGGTTGCCACGGCTGTTGTTGTTGCTATTGCCGCTAAGCTTCGCCAGGGTCGCTTTAATCTGCTCCTGAATCTGCTTGTCGTTCTGCTCAGGCGTATTCGCCACGGCCGGACGAGCGGGCTGGTTGCGGTTACCCTGACCAGGGCGGTTGTTACTACGCTGCTGATCGGGACGGCCACCGGCGGGGCGGTTGCCCCCTTGCTGGCCGGGCTGGTTTTGCCCAACGGTGCCACCACCTGGGGTAGGAATCCGCTGACGCTTTTTCTTATCAGCACCAATGCCGCTTTTGCGTACGTCGGACGAAGCCACAGGGCGTCGACCACCGCGCCGCGACGAGTCAACGGGCAACTCAATCTTACCTAGTACCGTGAGGCCTTTCAACTGATCGGCTTTCGCCACGATAGTTGAGTCTTCCTCAACGGGAGTAGGAGTAGCAGGAGCCGGGGCCACGGGCGGCGTTGTAGGTGCTTTGGGAGTTTCAGCAGCAATCGGAGCTTGAGTAGCCGGAGCGGCTACCGGAGCAGGTGTTGGTGCGGCAGGTGCTGGAGTAGCCGCAACTGGTGCGGGTGCCGGGGCAGGTGCTGGTTTTAAAGCAGCGGGCACCGGAGAAGGTTGCGGAGCAACGGACTCTTTTGGCGGAGCCGGAGCGGGCGCCGGGGTAGGCGCTGCCGCCACCGGAGCGGGAGTAGGTGCTGGTGTGGGGGGGGCTGCCACCGGAGCGGGAGTAGGTGCTGGTGCAGGGGCTGCCGCCGCCGGAGCGGGGGTAGGAGCAGCAGGCCGGGGCGGCACAGGGCGGCCTTTGGCATCCAGCTCAATTCTGCCCAACACTTTTAGCCCGGGCACGCGAGGCGCGTCGGGCTGGGCGGGGGTAGCAGGAGCAGGTGGTGCGGCAGCAATCGGCGCCGCTGCGGGAGCAGGCTTCTCGGCGGGTTTGGGCGCAGCGG
>Ga0210040_10001103_pt1 | contig 41926 bp, 36 predicted proteins | sample CryGeyCG12114_NA_FD_185462 | JGI IMG/M metagenome (GOLD analysis project Ga0210040, IMG submission 185462) | Groundwater microbial communities from aquifer - Crystal Geyser CG19_WC_8/21/14_NA (SPAdes) (version 2) | ecosystem: Environmental > Aquatic > Deep subsurface > Groundwater | place: USA...
GGAACCCGAACATCCAGTCCGTGCGGGCGCTGATCGCCCCCGGCAACCGCCGGCGCATCAACGCCTGCACCTCGTGCATCCGCGCGGGCAAGGTCGTGCGCGCCTGACGAAGGACCCCCTTCCCCACGCCTCGCACGCTCGGCGCGGGACCCTGACGGGGGCCGTTCCATCACGTCACCGCGAACCCCGGAGGTCGTCGACCTCCGGGGTTCGTCGTGCGGTGCCTCAGACGGCGCCGATGCCCCGGCTCCGGGCCGCCGTCACCACGAGGTCGACGACCGTCTCCAGCGCGAGGACGGTGCTGTCGACCACCAGGTGGTAGTGCCTGGGCGAGGACGCGTCGGCCCGGTAGAAGTGCCGGACGTAGGCCTCCCGCGCCCGGTCGTTGGCGTCCATCTCCCGCCGGAGCTCCTCGGCGGGCAGGGAGTACCGCGCCACCGCCGCCTCCAGGCGCCGCTCCCGCCGTCCGCCGAGGCGCACGTGCAGCACGTCGGGCCGGTCACCCAGCACCAGCGCCGCCGCGCGGCCGAGCACCACCCCGCCGGCACCCGTGGGCGAGGCGAGCTCGGTGAGCACCCGCTCGGTCTGATCGCGGAAGGCGCGCGCGTCGGGGATCCCCGTCGCCGGCAGCACCCCGCCGACCGTGTCGGGCATGGTGCCGAGGCTGGCCACCATCCGCCACAGGCCGGTCACCACGGTCTCGTCGTTGGCCACGGCCTCCTCGACCGGTACGCCCAGCCGGCCGGCGACCTTCACCGGGATGACCCGGTCGTGGAACGGCAGCCCCAGGCGCTCGGCCACGGCCGGCCCGACCTCCGGACCGCCCGCTCCGTAGGCCGCGGACAGCGTCACGACACCCATGAGATCCCCTTTTCGTCGTCGGTCCCGTCGCGCTGCGCCAGCTCCCTGCCCAGGAACACCGCGTCCGGCGCATCTGCGTACACCCCGTAACCGGGTACCGGCCGGTAGCCCAGCCGGTCGTAGAGAACCAGGGCCTCCGGCTGTTCCTGGCCGGTGTTGAGCACGACGGAGCGGTGGCCCGCGTGGGCGGCGCCGTCCTCCAGCGCGGCCATGATCCGCTGGGCCAGCCCGCGGCGCCGGTGGGCCGGCTCGACGTACACGCGCTTGATCTCCACCTCGCCCGAGGCCAGGAGACGCCAGGCCCCGCAGCCGGCCGCCACCCCGTCCACCTCGGCGACCAGGAAGACCCCCGACGGCGGCGCGAAGTCGGCGGGTTCCACCACCGCCTCGTCCCGTCCTCCGTACCGCACGACGTACTCCTGCTGCACCCGCTCGACCAGGTGCTGCGCCACCGGGTCGTCGTAGGGCACGGCGCGCAGCCGCAGCGTCGCGCCGTCGCGCAGCGGCTCAGCCGAAGTGGGCATGCCCGGTCCCTTCCGCGCCGACCTCGCGGGCCACCGCCTCGGCGGGCTCCCCGTCCACCAGCACGCCGGCCGCCGTCCCAGCCGGGCGCACGACGCCGATCACGGTCCATGCCGCGGGCAGCGTCGTACCCGCCGGGAACGTCGCCACGAAGGCATGGTCCTCACCGCCGGTGAGCACCCACGCCAGCGGGTCGGTCCCGAGCGCCGCTCCCACCTGCTGCAGCGGTCCGTCCGGCACCAGGCACGCGGCCACCAGGGCGGCCCGGTCCAGGTCCAGGACCACCCCGCTCGCGGTCGCGATGTGCCCGGTGTCGGACAACAGGCCGTCGCTCACGTCGCACATGGCGGTCGCGCCCGCCTCGGCCGCGGCCGGACCGGCCGCGTAGGGCGGCGAGGGACGGCGGTGCGCGGCGACGGCGGCCAGCGGACTGCTGAACCCGCGGCGGAGCACCGCCAGGCCGCACGCCGACCACCCCAGCCGGCCGGCGAGCGCGACGACGTCGCCGGGCCGCGCCCCCGACCGCAGCACCGGCCGGCGCCCGCCCAGGTCGCCCAGCGCCGTCACCGACAGGACGACGGCCTCGCTGCCGGGCGCGGCCGCCACGGTGTCCCCGCCCACGACGGCGGCACCGAGGGGGGCGCACTCGTCGGCCATTCCGCTCGCGACCCCCTCGAGCCAGCTCGTGGGCGTGTCCGCCGGGCACGCCAGGCCGACGAGCAACGCGGTGGTGGTGCCTCCCATGGCGGCGACGTCGGCGAGGTTGGCGGCCGCCGCCTTGTGCCCGATGTCCTCGGCGGAGGACCAGTCGCGGCGGAAGTGGCGGCCCTCGACCAGCACGTCGGTGGTCGCGACGACCCGACCGTCGGGGGTCGCCACGACCGCGGCGTCGTCGCCGGGACCCACCTCGGCGAACCGGGCCGCGCCCGCCCGGGCCACCACCCGGGCGATGACGCCGAACTCGCCGACGGTGCGGACGGTGTCCGCCTGGTCGGGGCGCGGGACGAGCGGACGGGGCCGAGTCACGAGGTGCCTCCGGTCACTGGGGTAGGTTGCCGAACTGTCCGCCACCCGGCGGGGACGACGTATCGGCCGAGTTGCCGGAGGAAGGATTTCCCGTGGTCCACGCCTACATCCTCATCCAGACCGAGGTCGGCAAGGCCGCCCAGGTCGCCTCCACCATCAGCGAGATCAGCGGCGTGACCCGGGCCGAGGACGTCACCGGCCCGTACGACGTGATCGTCCGCGCCGAGGCGGAGACCGTCGACGAGCTCGGCCGCCTGGTGGTCGCGCGGGTGCAGTCGGTCGACGGCATCACCCGGACGCTCACCTGCCCCGTCGTCAACATCTGACCGTCCCGCTCCCCCACCCGAGCTCTGACGTCCTGACCGAGCACCCGCCCCCGCCGACGGCGCCCGAGGACCCGCTGCGGCGCATCGCGCTCATCACGATCGCCGTGCTGGTGCCGGTCGTGGTGGCGGTGGTGGTCCTGGTCAACGTCCTCGGCGGCGACGCCGGGGACGACGGCACCGCCGCCCGGGAGCCTGCCGAGATCGAGGGCACCGCCCCGCCCGAGCGCGCCGACCTGCCGCCCCTGCCCGTCGAGGTCCCCCCGGTGACCCCCGAGGCGGACCAGTACTGCCCCGCGGTCATGAGTTCCCTGCCGCTGGAGCTGGCCGGCGAGCCGTCCCGCCCGGTCCGGTCCGACTCGCCCTTCGCGTACGCGTGGGGCGAGCCGCCCGTGGTCCTGGTGTGCGGCGTCGAGCGCCCCGCCGGCTGGGTGGTGGGCGCCTCGGCCATCCAGATCAACGGCGTCCAGTGGTACGTCGACACCGGCGACCCCGACACCACGGTCTGGACCACCGTCGACCGGCCGGTGTACGTCGAGATCAGCCTGCCGGCCAGCGTCGACAGCGCTCCGGTGACGGCGCTGACCGCGGGGCTGGCGCAGGCGCTTCCCTACCAGGAGCCGGTGCCCGGCGAGTGAGCCGGCGCGCTGCCGCCTCACCCGGGTGGCAGCCGGTCCAGCTGGTCGCGCACGACCGCGCCGATCTCCTCCGTCGCGGCCTCCAGCGTGTCGGCGACGGCACTCACCGACACGCTGAACGACCCGCGGGTGCACCAGGCGAAGGCGGCCGGACCCCACAGCCCCGCGTCGGGGGCGGGCTCGTCGACGACCAGGCGCCGGCAGCCGTCGGGGAGGTCCGGTGAGCCCTCGCTGAGCAACCCGCCGTAGTGCTCGGCGTCGTTGCGCGCGAGGTCTTCGGCGTAGGAGACCGCGCCCCCGGCGCGCTCGAACTGGTCGACGAACACCCCGGTCTGCGGCCCCCCGCCCGTTCCGGCCCCCCAGAACCGCTCCCAGCCGTGCCGGTAGCCGTAGTCCTCGAGCACCGTGCGCTCGCGCGCCGGGTCGTCGGAGTAGCCGGCCACGTCCTCCACCCGCTTGGCGCCGGCCGGCGGCTGGATCGCCTCGTCCGGCACCCGCGGCAGCCGCGAGGGCACCTCGTCCACGACCAGCCGCTCGAGCTCCTCCGGCGTGGCCGGTCCGGCCGGGGTCGCGACCGGAGCGGCCTCCTCCCCGGCCTCCCGTCCGCACCCGGCGGCCGCGGTCAGGACGGGGAGGAGCGCGAGCAGGACGGCGACCCGGGAGGCGCGGGACCGCCGTCCGCGGTTCACCGCGGAGCCAGGGCGCCGGACACCAGCCGGTCGACCAGCTCGGCGAAGTCCACACCGGTGGCCGCCCACATGCGGGCGAACATCGAGATCGGCGTGAACCCCGGCATGGTGTTCACCTCGTTGATGACCAGCAGGTCCTCGCCGTCGTCGCCGGTGCCGAGGAAGAAGTCCACCCGGGCCAGGCCCCGGCAGTCCAGGGCCAGGTAGGCCCGGCGGGCGGCCGCCTGCACCGCCGCGGTCTGCTCGGGGGTGAGGTCGGCCGGGATGTCGAACTCGGCGGCGTCGTCGAGGTACTTGGCCGCGAAGTCGTACCAGTCGACCCCGTCGCGCAGCCGGATCTCCGCGGGCAGGCTGGCCTCGGGCAGACCGGTGCCCCGCGCGGCCAGCACGCCGCACTCGATCTCGCGGCCGGGCACGGCAGCCTCGACGACGACCTTCCCGTCGACGGCCGCGGCCTCGGCGACCGCGGCCGGGAACTGCGACCAGTCGGTGACCCGGGTGATGCCGATGCTGGAGCCGGCGCGGGCGGGCTTGACGAAGACGGGCAGACCCAGCCGCTCCCGGGCGGCATCGTCCAGCACGGCGGGATCGGCGCAGACCGCGCCGTCCGCGTCCCGCAGGACGACGTGGTCGCCCTGGGGCAGGCCAGCGGCCGTGAGCAGCTTCTTGGTGAACTCCTTGTCCATGGACGCCGCACTCGCGAACACCCCGGAGCCCACGTAGGGCAGGCCGGTCATCTCCAGCAGGCCCTGGATCGTCCCGTCCTCGCCGTAGGCCCCGTGCAGCACCGGGAAGACGACGTCGACCTCGGTCAGCGCCCGGCCCACCGCGTGCCCCGGCTCGAGCACGGCCAGCCCCCGGCCGTCGGGGTCGCCGACCAGCGAGACCGCCGTCCCGCCGGAGACCTCGGGCAGCCTGCCGTCGGTGATGGACAGCTGCTGGCCCGGATCGGCGAGCACCCACCGGCCGTCCTGCGCGATGCCGACGGGCACCACCTCGTAGCGCTCGGGGTCCAGCGCCGCCATCACGCTCCCCGCCGAGACGCAGGAGATGGCGTGCTCGGCGCTGCGCCCTCCGAACACGACCGCGACGCGCACCTTGCCTGCCTGCCCGTTCATCGCCGTCGACCCTAGCTGGCGGTTCCGCCGCCCGGCGCCGTCCCGCCGTGTTCCGCGCCGTGTGGCAGCCTCGTCGCGTGCAGGAACACGCAGCTCCCCCGGCGGAGGCGTTCTCGCGGCGTCAGCGGCTGGCCGGCGCGGCGGTGCACCTCTACACGGCCAGCGGGTCGGTGCTGGGCCTGCTCATCGTGCTGGCCGCGCTCGAGGGCGAGGTGGAGGCGGCCCTGTGGCTGATCCTGGCCACGCTGTTCGTCGACGGCACCGACGGCATGCTGGCGCGCCGGTTCCGGGTCAAGGAGACGATCCCCTGGTTCGACGGCGCCCTGCTCGACAACATCGTGGACTACCTGACGTACGTGTTCGCCCCGATCGTGCTGCTGTGGACCACGGGCCACCTGCCCGAGGGCGCGGCCGGATGGGTGCTGGCGGCGGTCCCGCTGCTGGCGTCCTGCTACCAGTTCTGCCGGGTGGACGCGAAGACCGACGATCACTTCTTCCTCGGCTTCCCGAGCTACTGGAACGTCGTCGCCTTCTACATCATCGTGCTCGACACCGGCGACCTGGCGACGTCCGTGACGCTCCTCGTCTTCGCGGTGCTCGTCTTCGTGCCGATCCGCTACCTCTACCCGTCGCGGATGAGCGCCCTGCAGGGGCTCACGCTCGCGCTCACGCTGGTGTGGCTGGTCAGCTACGCCGTCCTGGTGGTGCAGCTGCCGGATCCGGCGCCGTGGGTGGTCGCGGCGTCGCTCGCCTACGTCGTCTACTACGTGGGCCTGAGCCTCTGGCTGACGGCCCGGGGTGCCGGGGCGCGCCGGGCGGCACGCTCAGTCCAGGGCAGCCAGGGCGACTGACAGGTCGGCCACCAGGTCGGCGGTGTCCTCGATGCCGCAGGACAGCCGCACGAAACCCGGTGCCACGGCGTCCCCGCCCCACTGCGCCCGGCGGTCGATGGTGCTGTGCACGCCGCCGAAGCTGGTCGCGGCCGCCCACAGCCGGCTGGCCCCCAGCAGCCGGGAGACCGCCGCCTCGTCCGCGAGCTCGCAGGACAGCACCCCGTTGGGCCGCAGCATCTGCCGCGCGGCCAGCGCGAAGGAGGGGTCCCCCGCGCGCCAGGGCCAGCGCAGCCCGGTGACCGCGGGCGAGGACGCCAGCAGCTCGGCCACCGCGGCGGCGTTCGCCGCCTGGCGGGCCAGCCGCAGGTCCAGCGTGCTCATCGACCGGTGCCCCAGCCAGGCCTCGAACGGCCCGGGGGTGGCGCCGGTGCGGTCCCGGAAGCCCTTGAGCCGGGCGTGCAGCTCGTCGTCGGTCGTGCTGACGTGCCCCAGCAGCACGTCGCTGTGGCCGGTCAGCGCCTTGGTGTCGCTGCCGACGGTGAGGTGCGCACCGAGGGTCAGCGGACGCTGCCCCAGCGGGGTCGCCGTCGTGTTGTCGACGGCCACGAGCGCGCCCACCGCCCGCGCGGCCGCGGCCACCGCCGCGATGTCGCAGACGTCGAGCTGCGGGTTGCTCGGGGTCTCCAGCAGCACCATCCGCACGCCGTCGAGCCCGCCGTCGGCCGCGAACCGCTCGATCTCCGGCGTGGGCACCTGGACGACGTCGATGCCGAACCGGGTCAGCTCCTCGGCACCCAGCAGCCGGGTCGCGTAGTAGCCGTCCGAGGGCAGGACCACCCGGTCGCCGCTGCCGGCGCAGGCCAGCACCGCCGCGGTGAGCGCGGCCATGCCGGTGGCGAAGGACAGGCAGCGTCCGCCGTCGAGCTCGCCGACGGCCGCCTCGAAGTCGCGGAGGGTGGGCTGCTCGGTCCGGGCGTAGGCGTCGGCACCGTCGGCGCGCGGCGGCCGGTCGCCGAGGTGGAACGGCGCCGCGAAGACCGGCGAGGGCCGCAGCGGAGCCCCGGGGACGGCGGGCTGCTCCCCCGCCCGCACCGACCGCGTGCCGTCACCCCAGGAGGCCGTACTCACTGCACCCTGTTCGCTCCCGCGGGGCGCTCCGCTCCTCACTCGTTCCTCGCTGCGATGCTCACGCCCCTGTCCGCTCACTCCGGCTTCGCCTCGCGCGACATGATCTCCTTCACCATCCGCGCCGGCGCCTCGTCCTCGTGGCACACCCGGACGACGGCCTCGGTGATCGGGACGTCGACCCCGTGCGCGCGGGCCAGGTCGAGCACCGACCGGCAGCTCTTCACGCCCTCGGCGGTCTGGCGGGTGCTCTCCTGCACCTCCTGCACCGACATCCCGCGGCCGAGCTTCTCCCCGAAGGTGCGGTTGCGCGACAGCGGCGAGCTGCAGGTGGCGACGAGGTCGCCCAGGCCCGCCAGCCCGGCGAAGGTCGTGAGCTCCGCACCCAGCGCGATGCCGAGGCGGGCGGTCTCGGCCAGGCCCCGGGTGATCAGCGAGGCCCGCGTGTTGTCGCCGAAGCCCAGCCCCTCGGCGATGCCGCAGGCCAGCGCGATGACGTTCTTCACCGCCCCGCCCAGCTCGCAGCCCACCAGGTCGGCGTTCGTGTAGGGCCGGAAGTACCGGGTGTGGCAGGCGACCTGCAGCGCGGCGGCCCGGTCGGCGTCGGTGCAGGCGATGACCGTGGCGGCGGGCTGCTCCTCGGCGATCTCGCGGGCCAGGTTGGGCCCCGAGAGCGCGGCCACCCGGTCGGGGCCGGCACCGGTGACCTCGCAGATGACCTGGCTCATGCGCTTGGTCGTCCCGAGCTCGATGCCCTTCATCAGGCTCAGCAGGGTCGCGTCGGTCGGGAGCAGCGGCGCCCAGGTGGTGAGGTTCTCCCGCAGCGACTGGGACGGCACCGCGAGCACGACGACGTCGGCGTCGGCCAGCGCCTCCGCGGCGTCGGCGGTGGCCCGCACGGCCGAGGGCAGCCGGATCCCGGGCAGGTAGTCGCGGTTCTCGCCGTCGTCGGAGATCGCCTGCACCAGCTCGGGGCGGCGGGCGTGCAGGGCGACGTCGCACCCGGCGTCGGCGAGGACCTTGGCGAACGTCGTGCCCCAGGAGCCGGCGCCCAGGACGGCCGCGCGCCTCACGCGGCACCGCCGGGGAGGTCGCCGGGCAGCTCGCGCCGCGGGCGGGGGTGGAACAGCGCGGGCGCCGGCTCCCCGCGGAGCTCGGCGAGCTGGTGGCGTACGCGGCCCATCATGAGATCGGTGGTCTCCCGGAGCAGGTCGGCGGTGAGCGGCCGCCCCGCCCGCAGCTCGGCGCGCAGCTGGGACAGGTCGATCGGCTCGCCGACGAGGTAGTCGGTCGGTGTGCGCAGCCGCAGGTGCAGCTTCTTGGCGTGGTAGTCGTGCAGCCGCTGCGGCCCCCACTGGGCCACGGGCAGCACGACGGCGTCGGTGGTCAGGGCCAGCCGCGCCGCCCCCGTGCGGGCCTGCATCGGCCACCAGTTCGGGTCCCGGGTGACCGAGCCCTCGGGGTAGATCACGACGACGTTGCCCGCGGCGAGGTCGTCCTGCGCGGCAGAGAGCGCACCGACCGCGTCGGACGAGTACCGGGCGACCGGGATCTGACCGGCCGAGCGCAGGATCGTCCCGGCCAGTCCCTTGAACACCGACTCCTTGGCCAGGAAGTGCGGCATCCGGCCGGAGTCGAAGACCAGCCGGGCACAGGCCAGCGGGTCGAGGACCGAGACGTGGTTGGCCACCAGCAGCACCGGGCCGCGGGCGGGGAACCGCTCGCGGTGGCGGTACCGGATGGCGAACATCAGCTTCGAGGCGGGGAACACCACCGCGATGCACAGCCAGAGCGCCCAACCGATGCGACCGCGGGTGCGCCACCGGCCGGGGCGGCGGCCGTGCGGCCGCGTCGCCGGAGGCGCACCGGCCGACGCCGTGTCCACCGAGGACCTCTGCTCCGCCACCGGATCCCCTCCCGTCCCTGTGATCTGCCCCATGATCGACCCTCCCCCGCTCCGAGGGGACCACCGGGTCCCGGACGGGACGGCCCGCGCCCCACGCGCGTGTGTTCACATGGTCGACGTGCCTGCCTGGTCGGTCGTCGTCCCGGCCAAGCGGCTCGCCGTGGCCAAGACACGGCTGCGGCCGCTGACCGACCGGGCCGACCGGCGCGCCCACGAGGCGCTGGTGCTGGCGCTGCTGGCCGACACGGTCGCCGCCGCCCTCGCCGCTCCTCCGGTCGCGGAGGTGGTGGTGGTCACCGACGAGCCGGCCGCCGCCGAGCTGGTGCGGCGGCTCGGCGCCAGGACGGTCGGCGACGAACCGGACGGCGGGCTGAACGCCGCCCTGGAGCACGGGGCGCGGGCGGCGGCCGGGGACGCGGTGGCGGCGCTCTCCTCGGACCTGCCCGCGCTGCGCCCCGCGGAGCTCACCGCGGCGCTCGGGGCCGCCGCCGCGGCGCCGCGCTGCTTCGTGGCCGACGTGCACGCCACGGGAACCACGCTGCTCACCGCGGTCGGGACATCGCTGCGCCCGCGCTTCGGCGCGGCATCGGCGCAGGCCCACCGGGGCGACGGCGCCCTGGCCCTCACCGGCGACTGGCCCGGGCTCGTCCGCGACGTCGACGCCCTCGACGACCTGCGGGCCGCGGTCGGACTGGGTGTGGGCCCGGCCACCGCCGACCTCCTGGCCACCTCGCCGACTCTCGCCGTTCAGCTGGGTGCGGCACGATGATCGTGTGGCCACCCCCGACTCCGCTCCGCTGCCGGCCGATCGCTTCCTGAACCGTGAACTGTCCTGGCTGGACTTCAACGCCCGGGTGCTCGAGCTGGCGGAGGACGACACGCTGCCGCTCCTGGAGCGGGTGAAGTTCCTGGCGATCTTCGCCAGCAACCTCGACGAGTTCTACATGGTTCGCATCGCGGGGCTGAAGCGCCGGCAGAGCACCGGGCTCACGGTCCGCTCGCCCGATGGGCTGACCATCCGGGAGCAGCTGGAGCGCGTCACCGCGCGCACGCAGGAGCTGGTGCAGCGACACTCGGACGTCTTCAACGACGACGTGCTGCCGCGCCTGGAGGATGCCGGCATCCGGATCGTCCGCTGGGACGAGCTGGAGGAGCAGTCGGCGCTGCGGCTGCGGGAGTACTTCCGCGACCAGGTCTTCCCCGTGCTCACCCCGCTCGCGGTCGACCCGGCGCACCCCTTCCCCTACATCAGCGGCCTGTCGCTGAACCTCGCCGTGTCGGTGCACGACCCGGACACGAACGCGCCCCGCTTCGCCCGGCTCAAGGTGCCCAACAACGTGCCGCGGTTCGTGCCGGTCGGATCGCAGGAGTCCCCGTCCACGGCGGTCTTCCTGCCGCTCGAGGACCTCATCGCCGCGCACCTGAACCAGCTCTTCCCGGGCCTGGACGTCCTCGACCACCACTTCTTCCGGGTCACGCGGAACGCCGACGTGGAGGTGGAGGAGGACCGCGACGAGGACCTGCTGCAGGCCCTCGAGCGGGAGCTCGCCCGGCGCCGGTTCGGCCCCGCGGTCCGGCTGGAGGTCGCCGAGCCGATGGATCCCCGGATCCTCGAGGTGCTCCTGTCCGAGCTCGAGGTCTCCCCCGACGACGTCGTCCACGTGCCGGGGCTGCTCGACCTCTCCTCGCTCACGGCGCTGTACGACCTGGACCGGCCGGAGCTCAAGGACGAGCCGTTCGTCCCGACCACCCACCCGCGGCTCAGCGAGGGCGAGACGCCGAAGAGCGTCTTCGCCACCCTGCGCGAGGGCGACGTGCTGGTGCACCACCCGTACCACTCGTTCGCCACCAGCGTGCAGCGGTTCATCGAGCAGGCGGCCGCCGACCCGGACGTCCTGGCCATCAAGCAGACGCTGTACCGGACCTCGGGCGACTCCCCCATCGTCAACGCGCTGATCGAGGCGGCGGAGGCCGGTAAGCAGGTCGTCGTCCTGGTGGAGATCAAGGCCCGGTTCGACGAGGAGGCCAACATCAGCTGGGCCCGCTCGCTGGAGCGCGCCGGCTGCCACGTCGTGTACGGGCTGGTGGGCCTGAAGACGCACTGCAAGACGGCGCTGGTCGTGCGCCGGGAGCAGGGCGTCATCCGCCGCTACTGCCACATCGGCACGGGCAACTACAACCCGAAGACGGCGCGCATCTACGAGGACCTGGGCATCCTCACCGCCGATCCCCGGGTGGGCGCGGACCTCACCGACCTGTTCAACGTGCTCACCGGCTACTCGCGGCAGACCAACTACCGGACGCTGATGGTGGCGCCGCACGGCATCCGCAACGGCCTGATCGAGAAGATCCGCCGCGAGGTCCGGCACGCGTCCGAGGGCCGCCCCGCCGGCATCCGGATCAAGGCCAACTCGATCGTCGACGAGAAGCTCATCGACGCCCTGTACGAGGCGTCCCGGGCCGGCGTCCGGGTCGAGCTGTTCGTGCGCGGCATCTGCGCGCTGCGACCCGGCGTCCCGGGGCTGTCGGAGAACATCCGGGTGCGCTCGATCGTCGGCCGGTTCCTCGAGCACTCGCGGGTGATCTCGTTCGTGAACGGCGGCGAGGACGAGTGGTGGCTCGGCAGCGCCGACCTCATGCACCGCAACCTCGACCGGCGGGTGGAGGTCCTGCTGCGCATCTGCGACGAGCGGTCCCGGACCCAGCTCGAGAAGACCCTGGCCCCGGCCATGGCACCGGGCGTCCGGTGCTGGGAGCTGCGCAGCGACGGCAGCTGGGAGCACTCCGGGGGGCGGGACTACCAGGCGGAGCTCATGGAGCGCATCCATGAGATCGCGAACTGAGGGCCGGGTGATCGCCGCGGCCGGCGGTGTCGTCTGGCGGCCGTCCGGCGGGAACGGGCAGGGCCAGGGCGGGGGTATCGAGATCGCCGTCGTCCACCGGGAGCGGCACGACGACTGGTCGCTGCCCAAGGGGCACGTCGACGCCGGCGAGCACGCGCTGCAGACCGCGTGCCGGGAGGTCGTCGAGGAGACCGGGCTCGACATCGTGCCCGGGCGCCGGAGCCGCACCACGCGGTACGAGGTCGACGGCGCACCGAAGCGGGTGGACTACTGGGTCATGCGGTGCGTCGGCGGCAGTTTCGTGGCCAACGACGAGGTCGACGAGCTGCGCTGGCTGTCCCCCGCCGACGCCGCGGCCCTGTGCAGCTACGAGCACGACCGCGAGGTGGTCGCCGACGCCGCCCGCACCGATCTGCCGCGCGAGGTGTCCGTGCTGCTGGTGCGGCACGGCCGGGCCGGCGACAAGCGTTCCTTCGACGGCCCCGACGACGAGCGGCCCCTGGACGGCAAGGGACGGCGGCAGGCGGACCGGCTGGCGAAGGCGCTCCGGTGGTTCGCCCCCGGCGGCGCCCGCAGCGCACCCCCGCTCCGGTGCCGGCAGACGCTGGAGCCGCTCGCGGAACGGCTGGGCCTGGACGTGCAGCCCGCACCGGAGCTGGGCGAGGAGGGCTTCGCCGACGACCCGCAGGCCGCGCTGGCCGCGGTCGAGGAGCTGCTCGCCGGGCCCGGCGTCACGGTGGTGTGCAGCCAGGGCGGCGCGATCCCGTCGGTGCTGCAGTCGCTCGGGGTGCCCGGGCACGGGGTGACCGGGCTGCTCCCGCCGGCCGCCAAGGGCAGCGTCTGGGCCCTCGGCGGCCGGGCGGGGGCGCTCAGCGCGGACTACTACCGCGACGTCGACCCCGACCCGGACGCCCGCCCCTGAGTCAGACGGCGGGCAGCGCCTTCGGCAGCCACGCGGGACGGTTCCCCTCGAACGCCTCGACGTCGTCCAGGTGGCGCTCCGTGAGGCCGACGTCGTCGAGCCCCTCGAGCAGCCGCCAGCGGGTGTACGGGTCGATCTGGAACGGCACGGTCGTCGCGCCGTAGGTGACCTGCTCCGCCTGCAGGTCGACGGTCACCGGCAGCGCGGGGTCGGCCTCGATCGCGTTCCACAGCGCCTCGACGTCGGCCTCGGGCAGGACGACGGTGAGCAGTCCGGCCTTGGTCGAGTTGTTGCGGAAGATGTCGGCGAACCGGGGGCTGATGACGACCCGGAAGCCGCCGTCGAGCAGCGCCCAGTTGGCGTGCTCGCGCGAGGAGCCGGTGCCGAAGTCCGGCCCGGCCACCAGGATCGAGGCGTCGGCGTACTCGGGCCGGTTGAGCACGAAGTCGGGCTCGTTGGTCCGCCAGGCCACGAACAGGCCGTCCTCGAAGCCGGTGCGGGTGATCCGCTTGAGGTACTCGGCCGGGATGATCTGGTCGGTGTCGACGTTGGTCCGGCGCAGCGGGGCGGCGGTTCCGGTGTGGGTGGTGAAGGCGTCCATGTCGGGAGACTCCAGAGCTCAGGCTTCGACAGTCGTCAGGTCGGCGGGGGCGGTCAGGCGGCCGGTCAGCGCGGTCGCCGCGGCCACCGCGGGGCTCACCAGGTGGGTGCGCCCGCCCTTGCCCTGGCGGCCCTGGAAGTTGCGGTTGCTGGTGGAGGCCGAGCGCTCCCCCGGCTTCAGCTGGTCGGGGTTCATGCCCAGGCACATCGAGCACCCCGCGCCGCGCCACTCGGCGCCGGCCTCGGTGAACACCCGGTCCAGGCCCTCGGTCTCGGCCTGCGCCTTGACCGCCACCGAGCCGGGGACGACGAGCATCCGCGTCGCGGCGTCGATCCGCTTGCCGCGCAGCAGCTCGGCGGCGACCCGCAGGTCCTCGATCCGGCCGTTGGTGCACGAGCCCAGGAAGACGGTGTCCACCTCGATCTCGCGCAGCGGCGTGCCGGGCGTGAGGCCCATGTACTCCAGCGCCTGCTCGGCGGCGCGGCGGTCGCCCTCGTCGGCGAACCCGGCCGGGTCCGGCACGGTCGCGTCGATGGGCAGCCCCTGCCCGGGGTTGGTGCCCCAGGTGACGAAGGGCGTGAGGCTCGCGGCGTCGATGTGCACCTCGGCGTCGAAGACGGCGTCCTCGTCGGTGCGCAGCGTCGACCAGGAGGCGACGGCGGCGTCCCAGTCCGCACCCTGCGGGGCGTGCGGGCGGCCCTTCAGGAAGTCGAACGTCGTCTGGTCGGGGGCGATGAGCCCGGCCTTGGCCCCGGCCTCGATCGACATGTTGCAGATGGTCATCCGGGCCTCCATCGAGAGCTTCTCGATGGCGCTGCCGCGGTACTCGATGACGTAGCCCTGGCCACCGCCGGTGCCGATCTGCGCGATGACGGCCAGGATGACGTCCTTGGCCGAGACGCCTGGGGGCAGCTCGCCGTCGACGGTGACCGCCATCTGCCTGGGCTTGTACTGCGGCAGCGTCTGGGTGGCCAGCACGTGCTCGACCTCGCTGGTTCCGATGCCGAAGGCCAGCGCGCCGAAGGCGCCGTGGGTGGAGGTGTGGCTGTCGCCGCAGACGATGGTCATGCCCGGCTGGGTCAGCCCGAGCTGCGGGCCGATGACGTGCACGATGCCCTGGTCGCGGTCGCCCATGGGGGCCAGCCGGATGCCGAACTCCGCGGTGTTCCGGCGCAGCGCCTCCACCTGGGCCCGGCTGACCGGGTCGGCGATGGGCGCGAGGATGTCCAGCGTCGGGACGTTGTGGTCCTCGGTGGCCATCGTGAGGTCGGGGCGGCGCACCGTGCGGCCGGCGGCCCGCAGGCCGTCGAAGGCCTGCGGGCTGGTGACCTCGTGCACGAGGTGCAGGTCGATGTAGAGCAGGTCGGGCTCGCCGTCGGCGCTGCGCACCACGTGGGCGTCGTAGACCTTCTCGGCCAGGGTCTTGGGCACGGTCCGTCCTCTCGCCGGGGGTCGCCCGGCTCGCGCTTGTGTCTCACTGTATGAGATGCAAGTATTGCTGTGTGGGACAGCCTAACCCGGTCGCGGTTCTGGACAAAGCGGTCGCGATCCTCCGCGCCGTCGCCGACGAGCCGGCGACCCTCGCCGAGCTGGTGAGCCGGACGGGTCTGCCGCGCGCCACGGCCCACCGGCTGGCGGTCGCGCTGGAGGGCCACCGCCTGATCCGGCGCACCGACACCGGCACCTGGGCCCCCGGCCCGGCGCTCGCCGAGCTCGGCCGCGGCTCGGCCGACCTCGGCGACATCGCCGGCCGGCACCTGACCACCCTGCGGGACGCGACCGGCGAGAGCGCCCAGTTCTACGTCCGGGACGGCGCCAGCCGGGTCTGCGTCGCTGCCGCGGAACGGACCAGCGGCCTGCGCGACACCGTGCCGGTCGGGGCGCGGCTGCCCATGACGGCGGGGTCCGCGGCCCACGCGCTGCTGGCGTTCACCCCGGCCGACGAGGTCACCCGGCTGCTGCCCTCGGCCAGCTTCACCGCACGCACGCTGCTCGACGTCCGTCGCCGCGGCTGGGCGCACAGCATCGCCGAGCGCGAGCCCGGCGTCGCCTCGCTCTCGGCTCCGGTGCGGGACGGCTCCGGGGCGGTGCTGGGCGCGGTCTCCATCTCCGGACCCGTCGAGCGGCTCGGCCGCCGGCCCGGCCCCGAGGTGGTCGGCGCCGTGCTGGACGCCGCTGCCGCCATCGCCCGCGCCGCCCGCTAGGTTCCCCCGCCGACCGGCCGCGGCGTTGTGGTCCACTTCACGCACCATGACGAACGACGCCCCCGTTGCCGACAGCCGGCTCACCGACGCCCTCGCCACGCTCTCCCTCGAGGAGAAGGTGCAGCTGCTCACCGGGCGCGACTTCTGGACCACCTGGCCGCTGGAGAGCATCGGCCTGCGCCGCATCCTGGTGTCCGACGGTCCCTCCGGGGTGCGCGGTGAGACGTGGGACGAGCGGGATCCCTCGCTGAACCTGCCCTCGGCGACCGCGCTGGCCTCCTCCTGGGACCCCGCGATCGCCCGGCGGTACGGCGCGGCTGCGGCGGTCGAGGCCCGCCGCAAGGGGGTCGACGTCGTCCTGGGGCCCACCATCAACCTGCACCGCTCCCCCCTCGGCGGCCGGCACTTCGAGTGCTTCAGCGAGGACCCGGTGCTCACCGCCGAACTGGCGGCGGCCTACGTCGAGGGCGTCCAGGCCAACGGCGTCGGGGCGACCCCGAAGCACTACATCGCCAACGACTTCGAGACCGAGCGCTTCACCGTCGACGTCCGCGTCGACGACCGCGCCCTGCGCGAGCTGTACCTGCTGGCCTTCGAGAAGGCGGTCGTCGAGGCCCGCGCCTGGCTGGTCATGAGCTCCTACAACTCGATCAACGGCGCCACGGCCAGCGAGAACGCCCTGCTGGAGACGCCGCTGAACAGCGACTGGGGCTTCGACGGCGTCGTCATCAGCGACTGGACCGGCGTCCGCAGCCTGGACAGCGCCCGGGCCTCCCAGGACCTCGTGATGCCCGGGCCCCAGGGGCCGTGGGGCGAGGCGCTGGTGGCCGCCGTCCGCGCCGGCGAGATCGACGAGGCCGTCGTCGACCGCAAGGTGCTGCGCATCCTGCGGCTCGCGCAGCGCGTCGGCGCCCTGCCCGGCACGGAGGCCGCCGAGCCGGTGCTCGTGGAGGACGGCGTCGCTCTCGCCCGGGAGGCCGCCACCGAGGGCATCGTCCTGCTGGAGAACCGCGACGAGCTGCCCTGGGACGCATCGCGGCTCCGCTCGGTGGCCGTCATCGGCAACAACGCCTCGGCCGCCCGCACCCAGGGCGGCGGCAGCGCCACGGTCGTCCCCGAGTACACCGTCTCGCCGCTGGAGGGCCTGCGCGCGGCCCTGCCCGGCGTGGACGTGAGCTACTCCGTCGGTGCGGTGGTGCAGGACGGCGTCGCCGAGCTGCCCCTGCGCGAGCTGACCCACCCGGTCAGCGGGGCTCCCGGCCTGCAGGCGCGCTTCCTGGCCGAGGACGGCGCGGAGCTGCTCGCCGAGGACCGCCGCTCGAGCAACCTCGTCTACTTCGGCGGAGACGCCCCCATCGAGGCAGCGGCCGAGTTCGAGCTGACCACCCGGTGGACCCCGTCGGACAGCGGCGTCGTCCGGCTCGGCGTCGCCCTGATCGGCACCGCCCGGCTCTACGTCGACGACGAGCTGCTGGTCGACGAGCGGCTGCGCGCGAGCGACGCCGCCCTGGGCGCGGCCTTCACCAACCCGCCCAGCGCGTCGGCCGAGGTGCAGGTGACCGCCGGCACCCCGGTGGACCTCCGGCTGGTCTACGACCTGCGGCGGCGCACGGGCTCCGGGGCCCGCGCCCTGTCGCTGCGGCTGGGCACGCAGCCGCCCTCCGTCGACGCCGATGCGCTCATCGCCGAGGCCGCCCGCGCCGCCGCCGCGGCCGACGTCGCCCTGGTCGTCGTCGGCACCAACTCGATCGTCGAGTCCGAGGGCTACGACCGGTCGACGCTGGCGCTCCCGGGCCGGCAGGACGACCTCGTGCGCGCCGTCGCTGCCGCCAACCCCCGCACCGTGGTGCTCGTCAACGCCGGTGCCCCGGTCCTGCTGCCCTGGCGGGACGACGTCGCCGGCCTCCTGCTCGGCTGGTTCGGCGGGCAGGAGTTCGGCACCGCGGTCGCCGACGTCCTCCTCGGGGTGGCCGAGCCCGGTGGGCGGCTGCCGACGACCTGGCCGGCGGCGGAGGACGACGTCCCGGTGCTCTCCTGCACCCCCGTCGACGGGGCGCTGGAGTACTCCGAGGGCATCCACATCGGCTACCGCGCCTGGCTCAGGGAGGAAACCGCCCCGGCCTACTGGTTCGGCAGCGGCCGCGGCTACGCGCAGATCGACCTCACGGGTGTCGAGGGGCCGTCGGAGGCGGTCGCCGGCGAGGTCGCGACGGTCACCGTCGAGGTGGTCAACCGCAGCGACCGCGACGGCAAGCAGGTCGTGCAGGTCTACGCCGAGCGTTCCGACTCCGCGGTGGACCGGCCGGCGCGCTGGCTGGTCGGCTCGGCACCGGTCCGCCTCCGGGCCGGGGAGACGGCCGGCGTCGAGGTGCGCGTGTCCACCCGCCTGCTGGCGCACTGGGCCGACGGCTGGCGGTACGAGCCGGGCGACTACCGGCTGCGCGTGGGCACGAGCGCGGTGGATCTCCCGCTGGAGACCACGCTCGTCCTCGGCGGCTGAGTCCCCGACGCATGGGAGCCCCCGACCGGTGCCGGTCGGGGGCTCTCCTGCGGTGTAGCCCCGAAGGGATTCGAACCCTCGCTACCGCCGTGAGAGGGCGGCGTCCTAGGCCGCTAGACGACGGGGCCGGACGTCGGAGATTCTGCCATGCCCGCTCGGCCCGCACGCACGGGGGCCGGGATGGGCGAGAGCCCCCGACCGCTTGCCGGTCGGGGGCTCTCGTGTGCGTAGCCCCGAAGGGATTCGAACCCTCGCTACCGCCGTGAGAGGGCGGCGTCCTGGGCCGCTAGACGACGGGGCCGTGCAGTGCTGCGATCGTGCTCCAGCGGAGGAGCTGGCACATCTTCGGTAGAAGCCGTGACAGAGCCTCGCTGGGGTACCAGGACTCGAACCTAGACTAACGGAACCAGAAACCGTCGGGCTGCCAATTACCCCATACCCCATGGGCCGTTCTCACGGCGCCGCAGAACACGATACCCGACGGGTCGCCGGCCCGGTGCACCCCCCTCAGGCGCGCGCGCCCCGGCGGGCCACCAGGCCGACGAAGGCTGCCAGGCCCAGCCCGCCGACCACCGCGAACGCCTGGCCCGGGCCGTCGGAGCCCAGTCCCGGGACGGCGTCCTCCCCCAGCCCCGCCCCGAGCAGGAACACCGCGACCGCGACGACGACGTGCAGCGCGATCGCGGCCTCCAGGCCCCCGGTGAGCGCCACGACTGCCGAGGCGGCCAGCCCGAGCGTCACCCGGCCGAGGAAGGCGGTCAGGTCGTCGGTGCCGTACGCGGCGGCCCACAGCAGCGAGGTGGCGACGGCGGCGGCGCCGGCACCGATCCGCGGCCGCCCGATCCAGCCCGCCAACGCCTGGGCCAGGTACCCCCGGAAGAGCACCTCCTCGGCAGCGGCCCGCAGCGGCAGCGTGAGCAGTCCTACGACCAGCACCCACGGCAGCTCCGGCACCGGTCCGGAGACCTCCCGGCCGGCCAGGACCACGGCGCCGGTGACCCCCAGCGCCACGGCGACGCCCGCGGTCGCGAGCGCGACGAGCGACAGCCGGCCCAGCAGCGCCGGGCGGAGACGGCCGGCTGCCGACAGCCCGCGCCCCGGGCCGACGCCGTGCACCAGCGGCCAGGCCAGGAGCACCGCCGGCAGCGCGACGGCCAGGAACAGGTCGGTGACCAGCAGCCCGCGCCAGGTCAGCGGCACCGGGTCCAGGGTGGCGCCGGTCCCGGTGAGCACGTCGACGACGCGGGTGAGGACGAGCGCGATGCCCAGCAGGAAGGCGATCACCAGCAGCCCGGCGATCGGTCGCCACCACGCCCAGGAGGCGCCGCGCATGGCCAGGAGAAAGGGCGTCGGGCCGGCCGGCTCCGGGGCCTCGGTCCCGGTGTCCTCCTCCCGCGTCGTCACCGGGACGCGCAGCTCCGGCGACGGCGCCAGCGTGGGCGGCGGGCCGGGATAGCGCTCCGCCTCCCGCTCCTCCGGCGCCGCGGCCGTCATCCGCCGGCGATCTCGCGCGCCGCGGCGAGCCGGGCGAGGGTGCGCTCGCGCCCGAGGAGCTCCATCGACTCGTACAGCGGCGGGGAGACGGTGCGCCCGCTGACCGCGACCCGGACCGGCCCGAAGGCCTGCCGCGGCTTGAGCCCGAGCCCGTCGACGAGCGCGGACTTCAGCGCCGCCTCGATCCCGGGCGTGCTCCACTCCCCCAGCTCGCGCAGGGACGAGGTCGCTGCGTCGAGCACGGCGACGGCGCTCTCCCCGGACAGTTGCTTCTCCGCCGCTGCCGGGTCGACCTCGACCTCGTCGACGAAGAGGAAGCGCAGCAGGCCGACCGCCTCCGACAGCACGATCATGCGCTCCTGCGCCATGGGGGCGATGGCGGCCAGGATCCGCTGCTGCTCCTCGGTCGGCGGCTGGGCGACCAGGCCGGCCTCGGCGAGGTACGGGACCACCCGGTCGGTGAACTCCTCCACCGGGAGGGCGCGCAGGTGCGTGGCGTTGATCGCCTCGGCCTTCTTCAGGTCGAAGCGGGCGGGGTTGGCGCTGACCCGGGTGACGTCGAAGGCCTCGACCAGCTCGGCGGTGGAGAAGATGTCGCGGTCCTCGGCGATCGACCAGCCCAGCAGCGCCAGGTAGTTGGCGAAGCCCTCGGGCAGGAACCCGCGCTCGCGGTAGACGTCGAGGTTGGACTGGGGATCGCGCTTGGAGAGCTTCTTGCTGCCCTCACCGGTGACGTAGGGCAGGTGGCCGAAGCGCGGCGTCCCCTGGGCGACGCCGATGTCGGTGAGCGCGGCGTAGAGGGCGAGCTGCCGCGGGGTGGAGGGCAGCAGGTCCTCGCCGCGGAGCACGTCGGTGATCTGCATGAGCGCGTCGTCGACCGGGTTCACGAACGGGTACAGGGGCGCGCCGTTGCCGCGGACGAGCACGAAGTCGGGCACGGAGCCGGCGGCGAAGCGCACCTCGCCACGCACCAGGTCGGTCCAGACGAGGTCCTCGTCGGGCATGCGCAGGCGCAGCACCGGGGAGCGGCCCTCGTCCCGGAAGGCGGCCTTCTGGGCGTCGCTGAGAAGGCGGTCGTGGTTGTCGTAGCCGAGCTTCGGGTCCTGGCCGGCCGCGCGGCGGCGGGCGTCGACCTCCTCGTTGGTCGAGAAGGACTCGTAGGCGTGGCCGGACCCGAGCAGCCTGGCCGCCACGTCGCGGTAGATCTCGAAGCGCTCCGACTGCCGGTAGGGGCCGAACGGTCCGCCGACCTCGGGGCCCTCGTCCCAGTCCAGCCCGAGCCAGCGCAGGCAGTCGAGCAGGTGCCGGTAGGAGTCCTCGGAGTCGCGGGCGGCGTCGGTGTCCTCGATGCGGAAGACGAACGTGCCGCCGGTGTGCCGGGCGTGCGCCCAGTTGAACAGCGCCGTCCGCATCAGGCCGACGTGCACCATCCCGGTGGGCGACGGGCAGAAGCGTGTGCGGACCGGGGTCGTGGGGGCGGCGGGCGGGCGAGCACCTGTCATCGGGCGCCACCGGCGGTGGAGACGGCGTCCGCGTCGGCGACGGAGTTGGCCAGGGTGCCCAGCCCCTCGATGGTGCACTCGACCCGCTGACCGGCCCGGATGGGGCCGACCCCGGCGGGGGTACCGGTGAGGACGACGTCGCCGGGCAGCAGCGTCATCACGCGGGAGATGTAGGAGATCAGCGTCGGGATCCCGAAGATCAGCGAGCTGGTGCGGCCGTGCTGGCGGCGCTCGCCGTCGACGGTGCAGGTCACCTCGAGGTCGGCGGCGTCCAGGCCCACGCCGGGGAGGTCGGTCTCGATCCAGGGCCCCAGCGGGCAGAACGAGTCGAAGCCCTTGGCGCGGGTCCACTGCCCGTCGCTGCGCTGCATGTCGCGCTCGGTGACGTCGTTGCCGATCGTGTAACCGAAGACGCTGGACAGCGCCTGCTCCGGGGAGACGTTGCGCGCACCGCGGGCGCCGATGACCACGGCCAGTTCGGCCTCGTGGTGCACGTTGGTGCTGCCCGAGGGGATGCGGATGGCGTCGCCCGGGCCGATGACCGACGTCGACGGCTTGAGGAACAGCAGCGGTTCGGTGGGTGCGTCGCCGGTGAGCCCCTTCATCTCCGCGATGTGGTCGGCGTAGTTCTTGCCCACGCACACGACTTTGCTCGGCAGGATCGGCGACAGCAGCCGGATGTCGGCCTGCTCGTAGCGGGCCCCGGTGAAGGAGATCTGGCCGAAGGGGTGGCCCTCGATCTGGGCCACCTGGCCGTCTCCGTCGAGGACGCCGAAGGACATGCCCTGGGGTGAGGCGAAACGGACGATGCGCACGGGCCGAGGTTAGCCGCGCCCGTTCTCGACTACCGTCCCACCATGGCCTGCCGCTTCTCCGAGCTCGTCGTCAACAGCCGCGACCCCGAGGCGCTGGCCGCCTTCTGGGCCGCGGTGCTGGACTACCGCGTCCTCGGCCGGGAGGAGGACGGCTCGGTGGAGATCGGCCCCGCCGAGGGTTTCGGCGGGGCGGCTCCCACGCTGGTCTTCGGGCCGGTCGCCGACCCGACCCCCGGACGGCGGCGGCTGCACATCGACGTCAATCCCACCGACCGGGACCAGGACGCCGAGCTGCAGCGGCTGCTGGACCTGGGCGCCGTCCCCGCGGACGTGGGCCAGACCGGCGAGCAGGGCTGGCACGTGCTCGCCGACCCGGAGGGCAACGAGTTCTGCCTGCTGCGCGCCCGCCTCGACCCCCTGTGAAGGAGTTCCGTTGATCCTCATCGTCGTGAAGTTCCCCGTCCGCCCCGAGCGCGCCGACGAGTGGGTGGCGCTGGCCGCCGACTACGCCCGCTCCGTGAACGCCGAGGAGGGCAGCCTGTTCTTCGAGTGGTCGCGCAGCCTGGAGGAGCCGGAGACCTTCGTCTGCGTCGAGGGCTTCCGCGACTCCGACGCCGGCGCCGCGCACGTCGGCACCGACGCGTTCAAGCGCTTCGTCGAGCAGGCCCCGGATCTGGTCGCCGCGCAGCCGCAGATCATCTACGTCGATGCGCCCGACGTCCCCGGCTGGGGTCCGATGGGCGAGATCCGGCCCCGCTGAGCCCTGGGCCCGGAACCTGACGAGCCTGCCGGACGTCCTGGTGCCATGAGGCGTCTCCTCGTTCCCGCTGCTGCGCTGGGCCTGATGACCGTGGTGGGCTGTGGCGGGTCCGACGAACCCCCGTCGTGGTTCGCCCAGCGGGAGGAACTCCCGAGCTGCGGCGCGGACGAGGAGTACACCGAGGGCTATCCCGACCAGGAGGCCCGCACCTGCTTCCGGGAGGCGTTCGAGGCCGACCGCCCGGCCGAGCTGACCCGCCTCCAGTACGGCGACGAGGGTGAATCAGGGCGTGCGCACTTCCGGGTGCTCGGCGACGGGCGGTACGAGATCGTCGAGCAGCAGTTCGACGGTCCGTACGAGGGGTCCGAGTCCCTGGGCTGGGTCCGCTACGAGTGCGACCGGTTCGTGTTCGTCGACGACCCCGGCGCAGAGCTCGTGGGCGCCCCGGTGACCGACATCGGGGGCGCGTGCGAGCAGGTCGAGTACGTGCCCGGGTAGCCCCTGCTCTGCGCCGGGCGCTCAGCCGGTGGCCGGGCGGCGCAGGACGGCGTAGGTGAGCGCGTCGACCAGCGCGTGCCAGGAGGCCTCGACGATGTTGGCGTGAACGCCGACCGTGGTCCACTCCCCCACCCCGTCGGTGGTGTCGATGAGCACGCGGGTGGTCGCGCTGGTGCCGCCGCGCCAGCCGAGGATGCGGACCTTGTAGTCGGCCAGGGCGACGTCGGCCAGCTGCGGGTACCGGTTGACCAGCGCCTGCCGCAGCGCGTTGTCCAGGGCGTTGACCGGGCCGTTGCCCTCGGCGGTGCTGATGATGCGTTCGCTTCGGCCCTGCTCATCGGGGATGTGCACCTTGACCGTGGCCTCGCTGACCACGACGCCGTTGCCCCAGTGCTCGACCGAGGTCCGGTAGCTCTCCAGGTCGAACAGCGGCGCGGGGGCGTCAGGAAGCTGGCCGCGCAGCAGCAGCTCGAAGGAGGCGTCGGCCGCCTCGAACGACCAGCCGTCGGCCTCGAGCACCTTGACCCGGTCGACGACCCGGCCGATGGCGTCGGACTGGCCGGTCAGGTCGACGCCGAGCTCGCGGCCCTTGAGCTCGACCGACGCCCGGCCGGCCATCTCGGTGACCAGGATGCGCATGTCGTTGCCGACGACGGCGGGGTCGAGGTGGTTGTAGAGCTCGGGGCTGACCTTGATGGCGCTGGCGTGCAGGCCCGCCTTGTGCGCGAACGCCGAGGCGCCCACGAAGGGCTGGTGGTCGTCGGGGGCGATGTTGGCCAGCTCGGCGATGGCGTGGCTGACCCGCTGCAGCTCGGGCAGGCACCCGTCCGGCACCACGGGGAGGCCCATCTTGGTGACCAGGTTGCCGATGAGCGCGAACGTGTCGGCATTGCCGGCCCGCTCGCCGTAGCCGTTGGCGGTGCCCTGCACGTGGGTGACCCCGGCCTCGACGGCGGCCAGCGAGTTGGCGACCGCGCACCCGGTGTCGTCCTGGCAGTGGATGCCCAGCCGCCCGCTGACCCGCGCGCGCACGTCGGTGACGACCCGGCTCACGCCCGAGGGCAGCATCCCGCCGTTGGTGTCGCAGAGGACGCCGACCTCCGCACCCGCATCGAAGGCCGCCTGCAGCACGGCCACCCCGTAGTCGGGGTCGGTGGCGTAGCCGTCGAAGAAGTGCTCGCAGTCGAGGAACACCCGGCGGCCGTGCCCCACGAAGAAGGCGACGGTGTCGGCCACCATCGCCAGGTTCTCCTCGAGCGTCGTCCGCAGCGCCTCGCGGACGTGCCGGACGTCGGACTTGGCGACCAGGCACACGACCGGCGTCCCGGCGTCCAGCAGCGCACGCACCTGGGGGTCGTCCTCGACCCGGACGCCGGCCTTGCGGGTGGACCCGAACGCCACCAGCTGGGCGTGCTGCAGCTTCAGCTCGGTGCGGGCGCGGGAGAAGAACTCGGTGTCCTTGGGCAGCGCACCCGGCCAGCCACCCTCGATGAAGCCGACGCCGATCTCGTCCAGCAACCGGGCGACGGCGAGCTTGTCGGCCACGGAGTAGCTGACGCCCTCGCGCTGGGCGCCGTCGCGCAGCGTCGTGTCGAAGACGTGGAAGTCGGTCTCGCTGGTCGTCATGGGGTCTCCCGGGGGGTGCTGCCGGCCCGAACACGAAAAAGACCCCCCGGGTACGGGAGGTCTGCGCGCAGTCGAGGAGGGGACTGCGCGCTACACGATGATGATCGTGCGGGTGGCGTACATCGCGACGAGTAAATCACGCGCTCCCGCGCGCACCTGCCGAGCACTGTGCGCGGATGCGCACTCCCGTCGTGCAGAAGTGCTCATCCGCGCACAGCGCCGGAGATGCGCGCGGCCTCAGCCGCTGGCCAGTGCCGCCAGCCGGTCGCCGACCTGGGCCGTGCGGATCTGCTGCTGGGGGTCCCGCGTCGAGAGGTCGAAGGCGACGGCGGCGTTGACCTTCTTGGCCTGCTCCGCCCGGCCGAGGTGCTCGAGCAGCAGCCCCACCGACAGCACCGTGGCGGTCGGGTCGGCGATGCCCTGGCCGGCGATGTCGGGAGCCGAGCCGTGGACGGGCTCGAACATGCTCGGGTTGGTGCCCGAGGCATCGAGGTTGCCGCTGGCGGCCAGTCCGATGCCGCCGGTCACGGCAGCGGCGATGTCGGTGACGATGTCGCCGAACAGGTTGTCGGTGACGATGACGTCGTACCGCCCCGGGTCGGTGATGAAGAACATCGAGGCGGCGTCGACGTGCTGGTAGGCCACCTGGACGTCGGGGAACTCCGCGGAGACCTCCTCGACGATCCGCGACCACAGGCCACCGGCATGGGTGAGCACGTTGGTCTTGTGGATCAGGGTCAGGTGCCTGCGCGGCCGGGTGAGGGCCCGCTCGAAGGCGTAGCGCACGACCCGCTCGACGCCGAACGCGGTGTTGAGGCTGACCTCGGTGGCGATCTCCTGCGGGGTGTCCTTGCGGAGGACGCCGCCGTTGCCCACGTAGGGGCCCTCGGTGCCCTCGCGCACGCACAGCATGTCGATCGGGCCCTCGGCCGCCAGCGGGCCACGGACGCCGTCGAAGAGCCGGGCCGGCCGCAGGTTGACGTGGTGGTCGAGCTCGAAGCGCAGCCGCAGCAGCAGCCCGCGCTCGAGGATGCCCGGCGGCACGCTCGGGTCGCCGATGGCGCCGAGCAGGATGGCGTCGTGCTGGCGCAGCTCGTCCAGCACCGTGTCCGGCAGCAGCTCACCGGTGCGCTGCCACCGTGCGGCACCGAGGTCGTAGGGCGTCGTCTCGAGGTCGGGGGCGACCTCGCGGAGGACCTTGAGGCCCTCCGCGACGACCTCGGGGCCGATACCGTCTCCGGGGATCACTGCCAGGCGCATGGGGATGGACCCTAGGTCAGAGGGTGTCGAGGTCCGCGGCGCGGGCCTCGCGGGCGCCGATGCGCCCGGCGATGTCCTCGAGCAGCTCCGGGGCAACCGGGCTGTCGACGGTCACGGCCATGAGCGCCTCGCCGCCCTCGGTGGTGCGGCTGACCTGCGCGCCGGCGATGTTGATCCCGGCCTCCCCCAGCGCCGCGCCCACGGCGCCGACGACGCCCGGGCGGTCGGCGTAGGTGAAGAACAGCAGCCGGCCGCTGGCCGCGAGGTCGATCTCGAAGCCGGCCACCTCGGTGAGGCGGGCGACCTGGTTCTTGCCGTAGAGGGTGCCCGACACGGTGACCTGGCGGCCGTCGGCCATGGCGCCGCACACGGTGACCAGGTTGCGGTAGGTGGGGCTCTCCGGGTCGCTGGTCAACGCCACCTCGAGGCCGCGCTGCTCGGCGAGCAGCGGGGCGTTGACGTAGGTGACCTGCTCCTCGACGACGTCGGAGAAGACGCCCTTGAGCACGGCGAGCTGCAGCACCGCGACGTCGAACTCGGCGAGCTTGCCGCGCACGTCCACGGTCACCGACTGGGCCAGCCCACCGGCGACGGCGGTGAACACCCGGCCGAGCTTCTCCGCCAGCGGCAGGCCCGGGCGCACGTCCTGCGCGACCACGCCGCCGGCCTGGACGTTCACCGCGTCCGGGACGAACTCGCCCTGCAGAGCCAGCCGCACCGAGCGCGCCACGGCGGTGCCGGCCTTGTCCTGCGCCTCGGTGGTGGAGGCGCCCAGGTGCGGGGTGACCACGGTGTTGGGCAGGCCGAACAGCGGGCTGTCGGTGCAGGGTTCCGTGGCGTACACGTCGAGGCCCGCGGCCCCGACCTGACCGGACGCGAGGGCGTCGGCCAGCGCGGCCTCGTCGACCAGCCCGCCGCGCGCGGCGTTGACGATGATGACGCCCTTCTTGGTCATCGCCAGCTGCTCGGCCCCGATCAGCCCGAGCGTCTCGGGGGTCTTGGGCAGGTGGATGGAGATGAAGTCCGACTCGCGGAGCAGCTCCTCCAGCGAGACCAGGCGGACGCCGAGCTGGGCGGCGCGGCCGGGCTGGATGTAGGGGTCGTAGGCGATGAGCTCGACGCCGAAGGCCGCGAGACGCTGCGCGAAGAGGACGCCGATCCGGCCGAGGCCGACGACGCCGACGGTCTTCTCGGTGACCTCGACGCCCATGAACTTCGAGCGCTTCCACTGGCCCTCGCGCAGGGTCGCGTCGGCGGCGGGGATCTGGCGGGCGGCGGCGAGCAGCAGGGCGACGGCGTGCTCGGCGGCGCTGACGATGTTCGACGTCGGCGCGTTGACGACCATCACGCCGCGCCCGGTCGCGGCGCTCACGTCCACGTTGTCCAGGCCGATGCCGGCGCGGGCCACCACCTTGAGGTTGGGCGCGGCCGCCAGTGCCTCGGCGTCGATCTGGGTGGCGCTGCGGATCATGACGGCGGCCGCGTCGGCGAGCGCGGGCAGCAGCGCGGACCGGTCGGCTCCGTCGACGTGGCGGATCTCGACGTCGGTCCCGAGCACGTCCAGCACGCTCGGAGCCAGCTCTTCGGCGATCAGGACGACGGGCGCGGTCCCCGGCACGGTGGCTGTCACGGAGAAGCAGCCTAGGGATCCGCCCGTGTGCTCACACGAGCGGGTTGCGGTTCGGCGACGACGCCCTTCCCCGTCACCCGGGGCCCCTAGACTCCCGCGCGCCAGTGCTCCGCCGCGTCGGCGGAGCGCCCCGACCAGAAGGATGACGCCTCGTGACGAATCCCCCCGGCAGCGGGTCGAACCTGCCTCCCGAGGACCAGCCTGGCTGGGGCGCCCCTCCGCCGCAGCCCGGCTACGGCCAGGCCCCCGGCTACGGGCAGGCCCCCGGCTACGGCCAGCAGCCTGCCTACGGTCAGCAGCCCGGGTACGGCCAGCAGCCCGGCCAGGGCTACCCGGCTGCCCCCGGCTACTCCGGACCGTCGGGCGCCGCCCCGCAGATGGACATCGGCACCGCGGTGCGCAGCGTCCTGACGCAGTACGCCACCTTCACCGGCCGGGCTCGCCGCTCGGAGTACTGGTGGTTCGCCCTCGCCTCGTTCCTCGCCTCGATCGTGGCCTCGATCCTCGACTTCGCGATCGGCAGCGACGTGGCGGGCGGCACCGGACTGGTCAGCCTGGTGCTCACCCTGGCCCTGCTCATCCCGAGCCTGGCCGTCAGCGCGCGGCGCCTGCACGACACCGGCAAGTCAGGCTGGTGGCTGCTGATCGCACTGGTGCCGCTCGTCGGCTTCATCGTCCTGATCGTCTTCTTCTGCCAGGACAGCCAGCCGGGCCCGAACCAGCACGGCCCCTCGCCGAAGTACCAGGCCGCCGGCGGCTACGGCTACTAGAAGGACCCCCTGCCCCCCACCGCTCGCACGCTCGCGGCGGGACCCTGCAGGGAGCCGACAGAAGGGCCCCGTCACCGCGAGGTGACGGGGCCCGTTCTGCGTGCGCGGGGTCAGCGCGCGGCGGTCCCGGTGTAGTCGTCGGAGGCCGACACCCAGCTCATGAGGCCGCGCAGCTTGCGCCCGGTCTCCTCGATGGGGTGCGCCTCGGCGGCGGCACGCTTGGCCGTGAAGTCGGGCGCGCCGGCGTCCTGGTCGGCGATGAAGGCCGCGGCCCACGACCCGTCCTGGATCGCGGTGAGGACGTCCTTCATCGACTGCTTGACGCGGGCGTCGATGACCTTCGGGCCGGAGGTGTAGTCGCCGTACTCGGCGGTGTCGGACACCGACCAGCGCTGCTTGGCGATGCCGCCCTCGTACATGAGGTCGACGATCAGCTTGAGCTCGTGCAGGCACTCGAAGTAGGCGACCTCGGGCTGGTAGCCGGCCTCGGTGAGGGTCTCGAACCCGGCGGTGATCAGCGCGCTGGCGCCACCGCAGAGCACGGCCTGCTCGCCGAACAGGTCGGTCTCGGTCTCCTCCGCGAACGTCGTCTTGATGACGCCGGCGCGCGAGCCGCCGATGGCCTTGGCGTAGGACAGGGCGAGCGCCTGGGCGCTGCCGCTGGCGTCCTGCTCGACGGCGATGAGGCAGGGCACGCCCTTGCCGTTCTCGAACTCGCGGCGCACCAGGTGTCCGGGGCCCTTGGGGGCGACCATGGCGACGTCGACGCCGGCGGGGGCCTTGATGTAGCCGAAGCGGATGTTGAAGCCGTGGCCGAAGAAGAGCGCGTCGCCGTCCTGCAGGTTGGGCTCGACGGACTCGGTGTAGAGGTTCCGCTGCACGTGGTCGGGCGCCAGGATCATGATCAGGTCGGCCTCGGCGGACGCCTCGGCGGGGGTGACCACCCGCAGGCCCTCGGCCTCGGCCTTGGCGCGGCTCTTGCTGCCCTCGGGCAGGCCGACGCGGACGTCGACGCCCGAGTCGCGCAGCGACAGCGCGTGCGCGTGCCCCTGGCTGCCGTAGCCCAGGACGGCGACGGTGCGCCCCTGGATGATCGAGAGGTCGGCGTCGTCGTCGTAGAAGATCTCGGCAGCCATGCTGTGCTGTTCCCTTCGGTTCTGCTCTATCACGGTGGAGCGGGACGGGTGGTGCGGATCAGGCGGTGCGCTCGACCGGGCGCAACGTACCGGTGCCGGACATGGACCGGGGTCCGCGGCCCAGGGCGACCGTGCCCGACTGCGCCATCTCCTTGATCCCCAGGGGGGCCAGGACGGCGAGCAGCGCCTGCAGCTTGTCGGGGGTGCCGGTGGCCTCGAGGGTCACCGTCTCGGGGTTGACGTCGATGACGCGGGCCCGGAAGAGCTCCGCGGTCTGCAGCACCTGCGTGCGCTCGGCCAGCGGTGCGCGCACCTTGACCAGGAGCAGCTCGCGCTGCACCGCGGCCCCGGTCTCCAGCTCGACGATCTTGATGATCTCGATCAGCTTGTTGAGCTGCTTGGTGATCTGCTCCAGCGGCTGGGCCTCGGCGTCGACGACGATCGTCATGCGCGACAGGCCGGGGTTCTCGGTCGGCCCGACGGCCAGCGACTCGATGTTGAACGCCCGGCGGCTGAACAGCGCCGAGACCCGCGCCAGGACGCCGGACTTGTTCTCGACCAGCACGGACAGCGTGTGGCGGGGCACTAGACGAACCTCTTCCGATCAGGCAGTCCGGCCCCCGTGCAGGGGCCCGACGCGAGCGAGCGAGTGGTGGGGGGCACGGGGGTCCTACACCTGACCCTCTCCGAAGACGGGCCGCACGTCCCGCGCGGCCAGGATGTCGTCGTTGCTCGCGCCGGCGGCCACCATCGGCCACACCTGGGCGTCGGAGCCGACGACGAAGTCGATGACCACCGGGGCGTCGGTGATCGCCATGGCCTTCTCGATCACGGCGTCGACGTCGTCCTTGGTCTCGCACCGCAGGCCGACGCACCCGAGGGCCTCGGCGAGCGTCACGAAGTCGGGGATGCGCACCGGCTTGGGCGTCCCGTCCGGGTTCTGCGCGTGCAGCTTGGTGTTGGAGTAGCGGCCCTCGTAGAAGAGGGTCTGCCACTGCCGGACCATGCCGAGGTTGCCGTTGTTGATGACGGCGACCTTGATCGGGATGCCCTCGATGGCGCAGGTGGCCAGCTCCTGGTTGGTCATCTGGAAGCAGCCGTCGCCGTCGATGGCCCACACGGTGGTGTCGGGGCAGCCCTGCTTGGCACCCATGGCCGCGGGCACGGCGAAGCCCATCGTGCCCAGCCCTCCGCTGTTGAGCCAGGTGCCGGGCTTCTCGTACTTGATGAACTGCGCGGCCCACATCTGGTGCTGGCCCACGCCGGAGGTGTAGATCGCATCGGGGCCGGCGATGGCGCCCAGCCGCTCGATCACGTACTGCGGCGAGAGCGCGCCGTCCTCGGGCTCGTCGTAGCCCAGCGGGTAGCGGTCCCGCCAGCTGTCCAGCTGGGTCCACCAGGCGGCGAGATCAGGGGTGCGCCCGGCTTCGTGCTCGGCCCGGAGCGCCGTGACCAGCTGGCCGATCGTCTCCTTCGCATCGCCCACGATCGGCACGTCGGCCTTGCGGTTCTTGCCGATCTCGGCCGGGTCGATGTCGGCGTGCACGACCAGGGCGTCGGGCGCGAAGGTCGACAGCTGGCCGGTCACCCGGTCGTCGAACCGCGCCCCGAGGGCGACGAGGACGTCGGACTTCTGCAGCGCGGTCACCGCCGCGACCGTGCCGTGCATGCCGGGCATGCCCAGGTGCTGGGGGCTGCTGTCGGGGAACGCGCCCCGGGCCATCAGCGTGGTGACCACGGGGGCGCCGGTCAGTTCGGCGAGCGCTGCCAACTCGGTGGTCGCGCCGGCCTTGAGCACGCCGCCGCCGACGTAGAGCACCGGCCGGCTGGCGCCGGCGATCAGCGCCGCGGCCTCGCGCACCTGCTTGCCGTGCGGGCGGGTGGTCGGCCGGTAGCCGGGCAGGTCCATCCGCGGCGGCCAGGCGAAGTCCGTCGTCGCCTGCAGCACGTCCTTGGGGACGTCGACCAGCACGGGCCCGGGACGGCCGGTGGAGGCCAGGTGGAACGCCTCGGCGATGCGCTGCGGGATGTCGGCGGCGTCGGTGACCAGGAAGTTGTGCTTCGTGATCGGCATCGTGATGCCGCGGATGTCGGCCTCCTGGAAGGCGTCGGTACCGATCGCGCCGCTGGGCACCTGGCCGGTGATGGCCACGACCGGGACCGAGTCCATGTAGGCGTCGGCCAGCGGGGTGACCAGGTTGGTCGCGCCCGGGCCGGAGGTGGCCATGCAGACGCCGACCCGGCCGGTGGCCTGGGCGTACCCCGTGGCGGCATGCCCGGCACCCTGCTCGTGGCGCACCAGCACGTGGCGCACCTTCGAGTCGAACAGCGGGTCGTAGAGCGGCAGGATCGCGCCGCCCGGGATGCCGAAGACGACATCGACACCGATCGCCTCCAGCGAGCGGACGAGGCTCTGCGCCCCGGTGATGCCCGAGGCCGGCTCGACGGCGGCCTCCTCGATCGAGCGGGCCGTGGTCTCGACGCCCGTGAGGGCGGCGGCGGCCTCGCGGGTGGCGGACTCGCTCTGGCTGGTGGTCATCTCGGCGTCTCTCCTGGGCCGTGCGGTACGAGTGCGTCGGGTCGTCGACTGCTGTAGGGCAACAAAAAACCCCTCGTGCCGCAGGCACGGAGGGGTCAGCGCGTCGGTCGGGAGGACCGGCGCGCTACGGAACTACGAGGACGCTGCGGGAGCAGGCGTCGACGAGCAGACAGGCGTGGGGCACCTGCACACTGTGCGCCCCGATCGGCCCGGTCGTCAACCGGCCTGTCCCACTGTGTGGACGGGGGTGTCCAGATCTGGCGAGACCGGCTCGTCGAGCAGGCCCGGGTCGAAGCCGGCCAGCACCGCGGGGAGCTCCGTGACGTCGACCGGCCGCCCGAACAGCCACCCCTGCAGGTAGCGGCAGCCCATCTCGCGCAGGACCCGCAGCTGACCGGGGTTCTCCACCCCCTCCGCCACCACGTCCATGCCGAGCCGGCGCCCCAGGTCGATGACACCGGCCACCAGCGTCGCGCCCCGCTCGTCGGACTCGATGCCGGCGAGGAACTCCCGATCCATCTTCAGGATCGCGACCGGCAGGCGGGCCAGGTAGGCCAGCGAGGAGTACCCGCGCCCGAAGTCGTCGACCGACAGGACGCACCCCATCGCCTCGAGGCTGGCCAGGTCGCTCTGCAGGCGGTCCTCCGCGTCGAGCATCACCGACTCGGTGATCTCCAGGATGAGCTTGTCCGGTGGCAGCCCCGCCTCCGCCAGCGCGGCGGCCACGTCGGGCGCCAGGCAGCCGGCCTGGAGGTGGCGGACGGAGACGTTGACCCCCGTCATCACCTCCCAGCCCGCGGTGAGCAGCGCCGCGGCGTCGCGGGTGGCCCGGCGCAGCACCCAGCGCTGCAGGGGGACGATCAGGCCCTCCTCCTCGGCGAGGGAGATGAACTCGTCGGGGGGCACGGTGCCCAGCTGCGGGTGGTCCCACCGGACGAGCGACTCCAGCCCGAGGATGCGTCGTTCCTCCGCCCCCACCACCGGCTGGTAGACCATGCGGAACTGCTCCTGCTCCAGGGCGGCGGGCAGGTCGCGGGCCAGCCGCGCCCGCCGGCCCATGGTGCTGTCGATGGCGCGCGCCGCCGTCCGGACGCAGCACTTGCCCTCGGACTTCGCCACCCGCAGCGCGACGTCGGCCTGGCGGATGGTGTCCGACACCTCGTCGGCCGGGTCGAGCTCGGTCACGCCGATGCTGCCGGACACGTCGAAGACGACGCCGGCGGCGCGGCCGGCCGCCTCGGCGGCGGGACGGAGCGTGCGGAGATCGGCCACGATCCGCTCGGCCAGGGCGACGGCCTCGTCCAGGGCGCCGGGCACGAGGACGGCGAACTCGTCACCGCCGAGCCGGGCGATCAGGTCGCCGTCGCGCACGGCGGCCCGCAGCCGGGCGGCGACCTGGACGAGCAGGTCGTCCCCCGCCTCGTGGCCGGCGACGTCGTTGACCAGCTTGAAGCCGTCGAGGTCCAGCAGCAGGAACGAGGCGGGCTCGCCCTGGGCGGCCCGCAGGCGGGTGTCGGTCAGGGCCGCCATCAACCGGGCACGGTTGGGCAGCCCGGTCAGGTAGTCGGTGTAGGCGAGCCGCTCGAGCTCCAGCTCGGCGCTGCGCTGCCCGGCGACGTCCCGCAGGTGCAGCACCGGTCCGTCGCCGCGCACGGCGACGGCCTCGTCCCCACCGCTCGGCAGACCTGCCGAGGACGACGTCCGGACCGACTCGAACGCCCGCCAGGAGCCGTTCCGTCCCCGGAGCCGGACCACCGGGTTGCGCCGGTCGGCAGACCGGCCGCCGGCTTCGTCCCCGCGGCCCACCGCCCGGTGCAGCTCGTGGCGGTCCTCGGGATGCACCACGTCGCGCAGCGCCCGGCCCTCGAGGTCGCGCGGCAGCCACGCCGCGATCTCGGGTACGGACGCCGCCGTCCAGGTGACCCGCCCGTGCCCGTCGAGGACGATCGTGACGTCCGCGGTGTCGTGGACCAGGGTCCGGAAGTAGGCCTCCGTCCGCAGCACGCGCCGGGTCAGGCGCGCACTGTCGCCCGCCCACACCAGCGTGCGGACGAACGTCAGCGCCATCAGCACGACGACGGTTCCCGCCTCCAGCATCACCAGCGGTCGGCCCGCGGCGAGACAGCCGAGCAGGAGCAGCAGGACGGCGAAGCTGAAGCAGTAACCCACCACCACCCCGACCAACGGCACCTCGGCGCGCGGCTCCCGCGCCGTCGCGCACGGCCCGGGGTCGGTGGCCAGGGCGAGCGTCGCGGCGGCCAGCACGCCCAGGTAGGCCGTGGTGCTGACCGCGTCCAGCAGCGGTGAGGGGCTGCCGACGGCCAGGGCGCCGCTGGTCATCGTGACCCCGAACGAGGCGAAGGCCAGCAGCAGCCAGCCGGCCGCGGCCCGCCGCACCGCGGGGACCGCGCCGAACGTGACCAGGCCGGCGGCGCAGAGGAGGGCGGCGAACGCCGGATGGACGACGGTGAGCAGCAGGTCCACCGACCGGTCGCCGGGGCCGACCGTCAGCCGGACCAGCATCTCCAGCAGCACACCGAGGGCGGCCAGGGCGACGGCTGCGTCCAGTGCGACCTGCATCCGGATGCGCCCCCCGGCGGACCGCACCAGGCCCACGCAGACGAGGACCGCCACCGAGTTGCTGACGGCGAGGAGGAGGTCCGCGGGGCCCGCCGCGGCGGGGTTGATCCCGACGCCGGTGGCGGCGCGCACCAGCTGGCCCACGCCCAGCAGTACCGCGACGACGGCGAAGCCCCACCACGTCATCGACGAATCCGCGTCCAGACGGCGGCCGTGCCGGCCGGCCAACGCGCCGACGCCGAACATCGCCGTGGCGAGGACCACCGGGCCGCTCCACCCGTTCCAGGCAGGCACCACGAGCTGCTGGCCCACCAGGGCCGCGGCCAGGCCGGCGAGGACGACGAGAACGGGCCGCCGCGGCCAGCCCGCGCCCGGGAACGCGTCCTCCGCCCGCCCGTCCATCAGCGGGAGCCGACCAGGCCGGGCCACGCCGGGCTCGCCGCCTCGGCGAGCAGCGCCATCAGTTGCTCCAGCGGCATCGGCCGGGCCAGGAGGAAGCCCTGCGCGAAGTGGCAGCCGAAGCCGCTCAGGACGGCCAGCTGCGCGGAGGTCTCCACGCCCTCGGCCACGACCGCCATGCCCAGTGCCCGCCCGATGCCGACGATCGACTCGCACAGCGCGCGCGTCTTGGGGTCCCGGTCGATCCGCGACACGAAGGCCCGGTCGAGCTTGACCATGTCGATGGGCAGCTTGGTGAGGTGGGTGAGCATCGAGGAGTCGCCACCGAAGCCGGCGAGGGCCACGTGCACGCCCATGAGCCGCAGCGTCGAGACGTCGAGCCCGTCGCGCTCCTCGCTGGAGGTCACCGTGCCGTCGCCGATCTCGAGCACCAGCCGCTCGGGGGCGAGCCCCGACGCGCGCAGTGCGGCCTCGACGTCGGCGACCATCGCCCCGGTGGCGACGTACCCGGCGGGCGCGTCGACCCCGATGCGCACACCGGACGCCGACTCGGGCATGGCGGCGCCGGCGCGAGCCGCCTCCTCGAGGGCGAACCGCTGCAGCTCGCCGATGAGGCCGGACTGCTCGGCCAGCGGCAGGAACTCCGCCGGGGGGATCTCCCCGAGGGTCGGGTGGCGCCAGCGCAGCAGCGCCTCCACCCCGGCCACCCGCTGGTCGGTGAGGGACACGACGGGCTGGAAGAGAAGGAACAGCTCACCACGGGCGCGCGCCGAACGGAGGTCCTCGCGCAGTTGCTCGCGGCGCGCGGCCGCCTCGCCCAGGGCGGGCCGGTAGCGGTGGGCCATGCCGGCGCCGGTCTCGCTCGCGGCGCGCAGGGCCAGGTCGGCCCGGACGAGGACGTCGTCCATGGCGAGACCGGCCTCCAGCTCGACCAGGCCCACGCAGGCGCTCAGGTCGACGATGCCGGCTGCGGTCAGGATCGGCTGCTCGACGACCGAGAGGATCCGGCCGGCCAGCTGGTCGGCGTCGGCGCCCCGGCCCGCGGCCAGCACGGCGAAGGCCCCGCCACCCATGCGCGCCACGAGGTCCTCGCCGCGGACGGTGCCCCGCAGCCGGCGGCCGATCTCGGCCACCACCGCGCTGACCACGTCACGCCCGGCGTGCTGGCGGGCGGCCAGGATGCCGTCGAGCTCGACCATCAGCAGAGTGCCGGGCTCCTCCCCGCACGCGGTCGCGGCGAGCTGCTCGTCGAGGAGCCGGAGCAGGCCGGCCCGGTTGGGCAGCCCGGTCATCGGGTCGGTGTAGGCGACGCTCTGCAGCGAGCGCTCGCGCGCCTGCCGCTCGGTCATGTCGCGGCACTGCAGGACGACGGCTCCGACGTCCCCGTCCTCGCGGAGGTCGGCGATGCCGGCCTCCAGGCAGCGCCACACGCCCGTGGCGTCCCGCAGGCGCAGGCCCAGCAGCGCCGGGGTATTTGCCCCGGCCGCGAGGGCCTCGGCCAGCGCGGCCTGGTCCTCCGGGTGCACGGCATCCAGCAGCGGGCGCCCGACGAGCTGCGCGGCCGCGGACCCGAGCGACCGCTCCAGGGCCGGGGAGGCCCAGGTGACCCGCAGCGCGTCGTCCAGGATCACGACGGCGTCGACGCCGGAGTGCACCAGCGACCGGAAGTACGCCTCGCTGCGCCGCAGGCGTGCGGCGAGGTGGTGCTCCTGGCACGCGGTGGTCCACCGGTGCACGAGGGCGAGCACGACGGCGAGCATGAGCCCGGCCCAGGTGAGCAGGTCCAGGGAGTGGCCGAGGAGACGGACGACCCCCGCGGCGGCGACGGCCACCAGCAGGGCGGCCATGGGCAGCAGCTGCCCCACCTCGACCGACCGGGGCAGACCGCTCGTCGCCGGCGCCGGGGTGCTCCAGCCGGGGTCCACCAGGACGGCGAGGGCGAGGAGCAGCAGCCCGCCCACCACGAGGAAGCGGGCGAGGGCGCTGGAGGCGGCCGCGTCGGCGAGGACGGCGGAGGTGCCCAGTCCGCGGCCGCTGGCCAGCAGGACCGTGCCGGCGAGCAGCACCGCCGCCATGCGGCGGCGGGCCGGCTCGACGACGCCCAGCAGGAGGAGGGCGGCGGTCATGGTCGCGGACGTGACGACCACGGCGGCACCGAGGACGACCAGCTCGGGCAGGTGCATCCCGGCCCGGTCGTGCACCGGGCCGGCGACGAGCAGGCGCACCCCGACCAGGCACGAGGTGAGGAAGAGCGCGACCTCCGCGGCCGCGCGGCGACCGGTGCGCAGGCGGGACCGACCGGCCAGCCCGAGCAGCGCCACGATCGCGATCACGTAGCCGGGCACCGTCGGCAGCCAGCGGACGACCACCTTGTCCAGCGGATCGGTGGCGTCGATCACCGCCGCCAGGGCGGCGCCCAGCACCGGGAACAGGGGCGCGATCGCCAACAGCCGCCAGGCCGCAGGAAGGCCCGGGCGACGGCCGGCGGTCCAGAGGACAGCCGAGGCGATCAGGCCGACGACGACGACGGCGAGGTCGCCGAGGTCACGGAGGGCAGGCGTCGCCGCGGCGGCGGCGCAGGCGACGAACGCCGGCACGGCCACCGCGAGCAACCACCAACGACGCGGGTCCACACCGGCTGTCTCGGCACCGGAGGGAGCCGGGACGAGCCGGGCGGGAGGGACCTCACCCCATGGGAGGGGGGCCTGGTCGCGCCGTCGTCAGCCGCAGATGGCGCCCTGGGCCGCCGATCCGACGAGCTTGGCGTACTTGCCGAGGACCCCGGTGGTGTAGCGCGGGGGCAGCGGCTCCCAGCCCTCCTTGCGGCGGGCGAGCTCGTCGGCGTCGACCAGCAGGTCCAGCGTGCGGGTGGTGAGGTCCAGGCGGATCGGGTCGCCGTCGCGGACGAAGGCGATGGGCCCGCCGTCGGTGGCCTCGGGGGCGACGTGTCCGATGCACAGGCCGGTCGTGCCCCCGGAGAAGCGCCCGTCGGTGAGCAGCAGGACGTCCTTGCCGAGCCCGGCGCCCTTGATCGCGCCGGTGACGGCGAGCATCTCGCGCATGCCCGGCCCGCCCCGCGGGCCCTCGTACCGGATGACGACGACGTCGCCGGGCTTGAGGGTGCCCTCGGTGACGGCGTCCATGGCGCCCTGCTCGCCGTCGAAGACGCGGGCGGTGCCCTCGAAGACCTCGGTGTCGAAGCCGGCGGACTTCACCACGGCCCCCTCGGGTGAGAGGGAGCCACGGAGGATCGACAGGCCACCCGTCGAGTGGATCGGGTCGTTCATCGCGTGGATGATCGCGCCGTCGGGGTCCGGCGGGGCGATCTCGGCCAGGTTCTCGGCCATGGTCTTCCCGGTCACGGTCAGCACGTCGCCGTGCAGCAGGCCGGCGTCGAGCAGGGCGCGCATCACGACCGGAACGCCGCCGATGCGGTCGACGTCGGTCATGACGAACCGGCCGAACGGCTTCACGTCGGCCAGCAGCGGGGTGCGGTCGCCGATCCGGTTGAAGTCCTCGAGCTCGAGGTCCACCTGGGCCTCGTGCGCGATGGCCATGAGGTGCAGGACGGCGTTGGTCGAGCCACCCAGGGCCATGACGACCGTGATCGCGTTCTCGAACGCCTTCTTCGTCATGATCTGGCGGGCGGTGATGCCCTGGCGCAGCAGGTTCACGACCGCCTCCCCCGAGGCGACCGCGTAGTCGTCGCGGCGGCTGTCGGGGGCCGGCGGGGCGGCGCTGCCGGGCAGGGCCATGCCCAGGGCCTCGGCGACGCTGGCCATCGTGTTGGCGGTGTACATGCCGCCGCACGAGCCCTGACCGGGGCAGGCTGCCTTCTCGATCGCGGTCAGCTCGTCGCGGGAGATCAGGCCTCGGGCGCAGGCTCCGACGGCCTCGAAGACGTCGATGATCGTGAGGTCGCGGTCGCCGAGCTTCCCCGGCATGGTCGAGCCGGAGTAGAGGAAGACGCTGGCCAGGTCGAGCCTCGCTGCTGCCATGAGCATGCCGGGCAGGGACTTGTCGCAGCCCGCCAGCAGCACCGAGCCGTCCAGGCGCTCGGCGAACATCACGGTCTCGACCGAGTCGGCGATGACCTCGCGGGACACCAGGGATGCGCGCATGCCCTCGTGACCCATCGAGATGCCGTCGGAGACCGAGATGGTGCCGAACTCCATCGGGAAGCCCCCGGCGGCGCGGACGCCGTCCTTGGCCCGCTTGGCCAGCCGGTCCAGCGAGAGGTTGCAGGGGGTGATCTCGTTCCACGACGAGGCGACGCCGATCTGCGGCTTGACCATGTCCTCGTCGCCCATGCCGACGGCGCGGAGCATCGCGCGGGCCGGGGCCTTGGCGTCCCCGTCGGTCACCTCGTAGCTGCGCGGCTTCAGCGGGCTGCGCGTCGCGCTGGCGGAGTCGTTGCCTGGGATGAGGTCCTCACCGATCGTCACGGGAAGCGATGCTAGGCGGGTTCTCGAGGGTCCCCGAGATGGTGGTGATACTGGTATCGACACCACCACCACCGAGGAGCGCCGTGACCGTCTCCGCCCGCCGCGAGCTGGCCGACTTCCTGGGCTCGCGCCGTCGCCAGCTGGCACCCGCCGCCGTCGGCCTCCCCGCCGGCACCAACCGCCGCACACCCGGGCTGCGGCGGGAGGAGGTCGCGCTCCTCGCCGGGGTGAGCCACACCTGGTACACGTGGCTGGAGCAGGGGCGTGACATCCGGCCGTCCCGGCAGGTGATGGACGCCCTGGCGCGCACGCTGCAGCTGTCGACGGCCGAGCGCGAGTACGTCCTGCGGCTCTCCGGCAACGACCCGGTCGCGGCGGTTCCCGCGCCGGACGCCATGCCGGCCCACCTGCAGGGGCTGATGGACGCCCTCGGCTCCTCCCCCGCGTACGCGATCACCTCCAGCTGGTCGATCGTCGGCTGGAACCGCGCCTACGAGCGGCTGTACCCCGGCGTGGCCGAGCTGCCCGCCGCCGACCGGAACCTGCTCTGGATCGTCTTCACCGATCCCGCCGTCCGGGAGCTGCTGGGCGACTGGGGAGGCGACAGCCGGCGCTTCCTCACCCAGTTCCGCGCCGAGGTCGGGCCACGACTGGCCGATCCCGGGGTGGTGGACCTCGTGACCCGCCTGCAGGCCGCCAGCCCCTCCTTCCGCGACGGGTGGGCCAGCCACGACGTGGACCGGTTCACCTCCACCGAACGCCGGTTCGAGCACCGGGAGGTCGGGAGCCTGGTGCTGGAGCACCACCAGCTCACCCCAGCCGACGCCCCCGGGCTCCAGCTGGTCGTCTACACCGCGGCCGAGGCGGAGAGCGCGGGCAAGCTGGCGCGACTGGCCGGCTGAGGCGTCTGGGAGGATCGGCACTCGTGGACACCCCGGCCCGCTTCCGCACGAACCGCGCCACGCTGGTGGGCGTGCTGGTGTTCGCCCTGTGCCTGACCACGCTGACGGCGGCCTCGCCCTGGTTCCTGCTGCTCCTGGTGGTCCCGGCCCTGCTTGCGGCCCGGGTGCTGCGCACCGGCTTCGACATGGACGGCGACGCCGTCACGATCCGCTCCCTGCTGGGCCGGCGCCGCGTGCCCTGGGCGGAGGTGGCCGGCGTCCGGGTCGGGCAGCGCGGCGACCTCTGGCTGGTGACCACCGGCCGGACGGAGCTGCGGCTGCCGGCGGTGCGCGCCCGCGACCTGCCGGCCATCGGACGGGCGTCCGAGGGCCGCATCCCGGTGCCGGAGCTGCCGGCCGGTCAGTAGCGGTCGACCACGTTCACCAGCGGTTCGCCGGCCAGGATCCGGCGGAGCTGGTCGGTCACCGCCGCAGCCGCACGCTCGTTCGTGCCGGGCACGTCCCCGCCCACGTGCGGGGTGATCAACAGGCCGGGCGCCGACCAGAGCGGGTGTCCCTCGGGCAGCGGCTCCGGCTCGGTCACGTCGACCGCGGCGCGCAGCCGGCCGGCGGTCAGCTCGGCCAGCAGGGCATCGGTGTCCACCACGACGCCGCGCGCGGCGTTGACCAGCAGGGCGCCGTCGCGCATGGCGGCGAGGAAGCCGGCGTCGACCATGCCGGTCGTCTCGTCGGTGACCGGCACGATCACGACGACGACGTCGGCCTGCGGCAGCAGCTCGGGGAGGTCGCTGGTCGGCCGGACGTCCTCCCGGGCGGTGCGGGCGACGTAGGTCAGGTCGACGTCGAAGCCCTCCAGCATCCGGCCGATGCGGCGGCCGATGTCCCCGGCGCCGACGACGAGGACCTTCGCGCCCACGAGGGTGGTGTGGGTGCGCGGCGTCCAGCGCCCTGCCTCCTGCTCGCGGGTGAAGAAGGGCAGCCCGCGCTGGGCGGCGAGCGTGGCGGCCACCGCCCACTCGGCGGTCGAGGCGGTGTGCGCCCCGCGGGCGTTGCACAGCGCCACCCCCTCGGGCAGCCGGCCGGCGAAGCGCTCGGCGCCGGCGCTGAGCAGCTGGACGACGCGGAGGTCGGGCAGCGCGGCGAAGAACTCGTCCCCCGGGAGGGGCGCGCCACCCGACCTCGGCACCCAGACCGTCGACCGGGCGGCATCACCGGCGGGCGGTCCGTCGCTCGCCGACCACCGGTGCGCACGGACCCGTGGCGAGACAGCCTCGACGGCCGCCGCCAGGGCGCGGGAAGGGACCAGGACGTCGAGCACCTCGTCGGGGCCGACCAGCGGTTCGCTCACGAGCGCCGAGACTAGGCGCAACCGCCCGCCGCGCCCACGGCGCGCACGTACTGTGGAGGACATGCGGCGGGCGACAGCGGGTGCGCTGCTCGCCACCGCCGTGCTGCTGGC
>Ga0210040_10001104_pt1 | contig 41923 bp, 25 predicted proteins | sample CryGeyCG12114_NA_FD_185462 | JGI IMG/M metagenome (GOLD analysis project Ga0210040, IMG submission 185462) | Groundwater microbial communities from aquifer - Crystal Geyser CG19_WC_8/21/14_NA (SPAdes) (version 2) | ecosystem: Environmental > Aquatic > Deep subsurface > Groundwater | place: USA...
AAACATTAGTTTCACATTGAGCCCAAATTGAGCCCCCTTTAAAAATTTCCAAATATTTTGTTCGAGCATTGAAGTATTGCCAGACCTGGTAGAGAAGGAGTTTGTTTTGATCACTATAGGGACCTTGGTGCGTATAATGTTTTTGTTGCCTCTATTGCATTATGAAACTTTCAGAATCTAGTATAGCACAACATCATTATTGAAACAATGTCTGGTTTCTATCTTTTCCCCGGTTTGCTCGGAAAACCACATCATCATGCTCCTTTTCATCGCAGCCAGAGCAAATGAAATGTAAAATGAATGTTGGCTACTTTACATCACGGCTTTGTTTGTTGTGTAAAGGTGAAAATGATATGCATGCTGAATTCCTAGGAGTATACTGTATGGTCAACTAGGAGTAAATTATTCAGCATTCATAGAGCTTACCTAATCTTCCATTTGTTTTGTAGTATCTTATCTTCACCAAGGAAAAGCGCTCAAAAAAAAAAGAAAGACAAGAGCTCAATTTTTTTTGCAGCATTACTTTCTATTTTTATACTACATGGAAGAAAGTTAACCAAATGTTATTCTCGTACCTGCTAAAAGTGAGCAACCGTTTATGTACTCTAAAACTTTAGCTTTTGCTCTACTAAGAAACCAAAAAAGTGTGAATTCTTGTCAGTTGTACTGCCCTTTTTAGTCTGTGCAAGCATTTTTGCTCCTTACTTTGACAAACACGTACACTTTTATTATATTTCATATCAGATTGTGAATTTATATGAGTGATTCTATCTTTACTCTGTTGGCCAATTCCTCTGTCTAGTAGTACTGTCTATATACTACAATATAAATACAAGTTGAACGAGTAAGATGTTAAAACTTACCGAGCGATAGGGCATGAAGTCTGGCAAGATTCCTCACTATAATTTTACATTCACGTAACGAGAGTCCAGCACCATCATTACCCACCGTTTTTGGAATATAATAGCCCTTGGATATCAAGTTATCCAAGATGAGACAGGAATAATTTTCCCCTTCGGTGTAGAAATGGTGCATTTTCGGAGCAAGGGAGAATTCATGTCCGGAACCAAGTGCCTCAATTTTTGAAAGAATCTCTTCATAAACTATCTTTTCCTTGGTAAATACGACATTCCAAAAGTATTTTTCTGCGTCTGACGAGCTCTCTTCACTGATGATTTGAGCTTTGAATATAAGATCGTAAAATTCTTGACGCTTCTGTTGCTTTTCAAATTCTGTCATACACTTTACATTGTAGATTGCACTCATGAAATTGTCATTGGTGTTGCATGCAGACTGAACGGATATCGTTTTCACAGCATGTAGCATTTCATCTTGACCCCGGTGTTTGGAATCCAAAAACTCTTTGAGCGTTGCGAACAGCTTTTGTAGCACCGGTCCAGTAATATTTATGCTCATTTTTGCTCAAAAATCTGCTTTTACTCGTTCGTTTCATTTATACGCAATACTTTCTGATCACTTCAACACACTAATTATGGGAGAGTAATTCCCACGGGAATACAGAACTTTACTGTCAATGATTGTCATGTTCACTTGAAGCAGGAAAAGAAAGAAATTTACTAATGCTTGTAGCAATATTATTGCACTAGTTTTTTTTCTCTACACTTGAATTTATATTGATCAATATTTGTGCATAACAAATATCAACAAAAGTTATTTGTTTTAGCAGCCTAACCAGACTGTTTAAATGCACAGGAGTCAGACGATCGAGTTGGACTTAATGAATACGAATTTACTTTGTCTTTCTATCGGCCCATGTAGTTTTTTTTTTGCGTGCAGGTAAAGCTACCAACCAAATGACTCAACATGTTTAGATACTTTAGTTGCTATGTCGTGCAAAGCGATTCAACATACCTGCATATCTACTGTATAACAATGGTACACAACTTTTCATTGAATGAATTTGCTATACAAAAATTGTAGGATTGCGTACCAGTGCATTTTTATGTAAGGGCAGTACACTAGTAACTCAAGTTAGTTTTAAAGCTTTTAGATGTACAACACATACGCTGAAGCAGAATCACTCTTTTGATTACTTGTATACCCTCAAGGTATTTGCAACAATGCAAAAGCTTTGGAGTATAATCCACATAGGATTATGAGCCTAATATCCAGTTTTACTATATCGTTCCCCTTACTTGCTTATTAATGCGTTGCGGGGATCCATCCCACGAGTAAGTTCCGCTAACCACAAAGAACTATATCATATGCTCATATAAGAAAACCAGCACATCGTGTGGGCAGATTCACTCGAGTACACAAAGCCTTGAACCATGCGAATCAACTAGCACTTTAATTTCTTAAGTATGCTCACTTCATGCATGCTAATAACTTGGAATACCAATATGGTCGGACAAAAGTTCATGATTGCAAAAAACTCGTAGTTAGTTGAACATAATTTTCAGTCTGCGTTTTATAAATACCACAATACCCACAAAACGAATAAGTTGTATGTAGTAGGAAAGGATCATGTTTTAATAATCAGTTAGATTATTAGTATTAAATGTCCTTTCTCAGTAATATATTTTAGTGCACCCATATGCATGCAAAATAAGGAAATAGTATTTACATTTCAATGTACAATTTAACAAAGAAGTAATGGAATCTAGCACGTACAAATCTAAGGTGTAGTGATATTTGATTTGGCTGGAAACTTCAGAGTACAATAAACAGCAAAAAATTATGATGGATTATTACTTCCTACTTCATTTCACATGTATCGAATTGTGAATATATTAAGTTGAGCTTGGCATGCAATCAGTATACACATCGAAAAACGGGAACTCCGCGTTTTTAGGATCCAATAGATCCATCATGAAGCATGCTGTGCCAGCCAATCCTTCATACAAACTGAATGGAGAATCTGGCCGCCTTGCACCTTTGATGAAAATTGGATTAGACAAAAATTCAGCGAATTTCGCCGCTCGGTACAAGTACTTTTGTTCTTTCTGTTCCAAAAGATTGTAAATCAGAAGAAAAACATATCCGTTTCCAGCAACTCCATGACACAGACCTATCCGATAAAATATAATTAGTATAGTCAATTACTGAAAAATAGCACAACTTTTAGTTTCACTCCGTGCACTCTAAAGACTAATAATTTAACTCTCACCTGGACCTTTCCTTAAAAGTCCTCTGTTCCAAACGCATTCACCGCATTTGATGCAAGCATCCAAATATTTAGAATCCTTGAAATACAAATATGCCTTGGCAAATAAGTAGACTGCACCAGGTGCCCCGTGGCACCAGTGAACAAGACTATCTTCAGGTCTCCTCTTATACTCGTTTTGGGCTCCGATTTCGTCCATTGCGCATGGAAAGTTCCCAGAGTTATCCTGCAAACTCAGGTAATAATCAATGGTTTCTTTTATCATCCTTTCAGCATCCGGTTCAGATTTCACAAATGATGGGAAAGCTAGAAGTATCTGTATAATCGATGACAGCCCATGTGCAGCTCCTGTAAAAAATCGTATACTTCCGTAAAATATTTCGTACTTCCATAAAGGTTAAACAATTTTATCCTTAGCTTAGCATAAACTTGTACCTAAATACTGAGTATCGTAATATGAGTACATCAATGGACACGGGCATTGTGGCGTAGATCTAGCAAATTCTTTGCCGCTCAAGAAAGTTGCTTGCCAAAGGTCTTTCAGGTCCTAAAATAACGTTTATTAATTCTTTGTTAGTAATGTGACTGGATTTACTGATAAAACTCGAAAAATCATCTTCATGAGAAATAATTTCGCTCTATAACCGTACTTTTTCTGGAATTGGCTGGAAACCTAAATGTTTTTGCAACCATAATGCTCCACATAAATAACCCGCCCTTCCAACAAATAATTCGTCCGATCCGTCAGTCAAAAAATGCAGTGGCTTGCAAAATTGTGCTGCATTCTTGTATCCATTGAGACCCCAATTGTGTAACTCTTCATTTCCAATCACAGATCCGAATACCGCTGCAACTGCAAATGTCCCAGCTTGCCCCAACAGTAAGCCCGGAATATCCCCACTAAATCTCACAATAAACATTTTCTTTTAAAATATACCACGGATTTTAGTTTATTGAGAGAAAATACGATCGACCTAGAGCTCGTACCGCTTGCTTGGGTTGACTTGAGAATACATAAATTGCTTCTGCAGAGCATTCTGGGCAAAGGGTGTAAAGTGAGCCTTTTCTGTATCCGAAAGTTGATTTTTACAATGTATTAACATATAAGCTGACCCTACTGCGCCAACATAAAGTCCCCCTTCCCCTGATTTTCCCCCTTTGGTAAACACTTGCTCCATTAAGTCCAACCCTTGTTTCTTGAATTTCTCTTGATCAATCCTGAATTCCTCTGGAGTGGGAAGTTCGGTAAAATCTTGGTAAGGATTCTGAAACCATCGTGAGATACTCATTTTGATAGTTTTCGAAATATAAGGCCGACAGCTGATTGACAGAAGTTGAATTGACTGCAGTTGTGAATCGATCAGACGAAAAAATTGCATTGATCTTCTCTCATCAACGAGCAGAAAGTATTGATTCAACAAAACATGATTTGGCAATTTGGCATTCTTCTTTGATTTCCTAGACAACAAATTTTTCGCTATTTTGACGAACAGAGAGTTTCTGCACTACACAAACCTCGAACACATATACGAGAGAAGTTGCAGAAAAATGTGAACACGAGCGAAGAAAGCTTCAATATGACAGGATTTGTTCGCGGGAAAAAAAGGGTTCAATACTTTCACTTTGCTGAAGTGCCAATAATGCAGGACATTTTTGTTGTTCATTTCTTACTTAATTATTAAGTTTGATTTCTCGTTTCATTTTCAGTTCGAACAAAATTGGATTAAAATCGTACTACGAACTGTTCTCTGTTGAGTAATTAATTAATCATTACTTTAAATTAGGCTGCTTGTTTAATTCTCATTGTGCTACTGCTAGCTGTAAGTGCTAAATGTACAGGACAAAAAAATGTTTTTAAATATTTTTAACCATCGTTATTTTTCATGTAAGTTGAACTAAAATTATGTTTTTTTAAATTTTAGTCTTTAGAATTTGATAAGTAATTAATCAATGCTTTGTAGTTTTATCCACCGGCCCTCACGAAGAAGTAGCCTTCATTTTTATTATTGCTGCTGGCGCATCTGTATATTTCTATGCACTTTTTCAAATCGTCCCGATAATATTTGAAGACTGTCCTGGGTTTTCGAAATTCATCCATGTACTTGGGACATGGGTCTTGGTAGCATTTTACATCAACCTTGCTTTGATTAGAAAGAGGCATTCGACAGTAAGTTTTTTTCATTAATATTCTTGAGCTCGTTTTATTTTTAGGATAAAGTTATTTTTTCCTGATGTACAGATTCGGAACAAAGTACTCATTGAGCCAAACTTCACAATTCCTGAATCTGAGTTAGAGGAAATCAAGGGAGAAATCCTAGATCCAAATAGCGAAGCTGTGCTCCGAAAAAGAACAAAATTTTTGGGGGAGCAAATGACACCAAATCCTTTTGGAAACGATGATAATTGGCATATTTGCTCGGTTTGTGAAGTCATGGTTCCGCCGAGAGCTTGGCATTGTCCTAAATGTGATGTTTGCATTCTTAGAAGAGATCATGTACGTAATTAGTTTTCTGCTAATTGTGAACTAAGAACAGATCTTTAATTTTATTCTCTTCCTCTGTAATATAAACTTGCTCACTGACTATTTTTCTTTATATAGCATTGTATTTTCACAATGAACTGCATCGGCGAAACCAATCATTGCAACTTTTTGGGATTTGTATTCTACATCGCATTTGGCACAACCATGGCTGCTGGAATCAGTATTTATTACGGCTACTACTTTTTAAACAACTCAGTGTGGATGTGGCTGTTCCAAGTTTTGATGCCATTTTTCGTCGTATTGTATGATTTTTCTTACTTTGGGCTATTCAGTGCGCTCTCATTTTTGGGGATGATAGCAGCATGGGGAGTATTTATTGGCTACATGTGGTTAGCTACTCGTGGGGTCACTTCTAGTGAAAATCGAAAAATTACCCCTGACAGAAAAAATCACTCTTATTCCAAACTTAGAGAGCTCCTTGGGCCATATCCGTTCTGGAGAATCATTTGGCCTTTTCATACTCCTCTAGAGACTTCTCTGAAGCCAAAAACCAACTAACTCTAGTCAAATGCAGTTGACTGACCATAAAGACAAATCCATAATGTTTTTAGACTTTAATTTTATGCATAGATTATACATTGTTTTTTACTTTCATGTTTGTTAGAGTACCATTATTAAAACGTAAAATACCTTCAGGCCTAATTCTGCAACCCAGAGCTCATGCAGTACCTTAAACCTTATCTTCCTATATTGGTTGGTGATGCAGAATATACTAAATGTATAGAGAGACCTTAAACAAGAGCTTAGACAGTCCGCAATAATAATCAGTATTAAACCGTGTCGTATACAATCTGCTATTGCAAAAAATATAAACTACGAATACCTCTCTCTTTAAATCAAATGAAAAGTAAGGGACTACATGAAGTTTCATAAAGATGATGCTGCCGTAATTTACATGTATTGAAAGTCCTTTTGGATTCCCTTTCGTAGTCCAAATCTATACCAGTTGTGCATTCATGCTCCCATATAACTTTTAGGAACTTATGGCAATGCAATAGAATTTTTGGAGTCGCGCATTACAATCAAGTCTAAAAGATAGCATTTCGCAATTAAGTATGGCTGTTTATTTCCTCGGCTTTGGCACATTTTAATGCAGCAATCATGTTACATCTGAATTTGTCAGTATAAATACTTAAAAAAGCTAACTTATCGTACATTGTCAATAATAGCGATACGTACAAAGTTGCTCTGTGTATTACTTAAAATAATAAAAAATGAACAGTGTTCTAGTATTCTTAAATATTACCCTTACCGTCATTTTATTTGCAATACTTTTCTTGTCACGATCGAACTTTTATTGATCGTCTTAAAGCATACTAACTAACGATTTTCATCTACACAGCATTCAGGAAACACACAGATGTGTTTTCCATTTTTTGAAAAGCTTCTGTGGAAGAACAGTTAACTCTGCTACAATATATTTTCCGTAAAAATTGCAACTTTGTCAACCGGCCAAAATTTAAAATAATCCTAACTATTATTTCAAAGCGCACTTAACTTACAGCGTCTAAAGTTTGCAAAATACATTTAAAATCCTACTTCCTAGTATCTATTACATATACGCTGGTTCATCTTGTTGTAGCGCATTTTTCTGGTGAAACAATTGTCGAAGCAACATTGCTTTTTCTGTCTCCAATTGAGTCACCCTATGACCGCAGTCACTAACTTCTTGAGTCAACTGTCTATTCTGCTCTTTGAGTCTTGTGATTGTCCTCAAGCTGAGATGCGATGGCAATTGCAAATCCATATGTTCCGGCACTCTAGCTGTCCCATCCATTAAAGCGGCCATTAAACTATTCAACTCCGAAACTCTACAGCCCAGTAAGTTCAAACGCTCTTCGGAAGTTTCGCTCCAGTGTTCCTATACAACATGGAACAAACAGTTCGTTATCCCAATCATATATAAAAATGTGAAATTCAAGGTATTGTTCCAAAGTACATGTTATCACATCACTTACAGATGGAGTCACGCCTTTGTTCAACAGGGTGATTTTTTCCTCCACACTCTCCAGTTGCTTATGATACCATTCCTTGGTACTATCTAAAAACCCGAGTCCTTGTTGCAAAACATCCCGTTCTTGCTCCAATTGCTTCAATCTCTTCAGGGTAGCAAAATCTATCCCAGACTGTACTGTATGTCTCCTAGCTGTTTCTTTTCGCCTCAGATTCGATTTACTTTTCAACTTGTTTGCCTCTTTCCTGTAAGTAAACCAGTAAATCATATTAATTTCTCTCCAACATGGCCATAAAATAATCCGACTACCTATCCAATAATTACTTCACTTACGTGGCAGAATTGTGTTGAGTATGGCTTTTGACACCTGGAGCCGGTAAATTATTCTGAGGCCCGTTATTACCTCCATTATTGTTGATACCGCTATTGTTCTTATTGTTAGCCACAACTGCTGAGGTGGCCGTCACACTTGCAACACTCAAACTCTGTTCAATAGGTTTCTTCTCAGCTGCAGTTGTAAGTCCTTTTTGCCACACCATTGAGAGAGGTTTTCGTGCCTCCATAACTTTACTAGAATTAGTGGAAGTGCTGCTCAAAGTGCTACAACTTTGTGAGCTCGAGCCCACACTACTGCCACTATGTGGTGCATCTCCTGGTCCCGAATTACTTCCCCCATTGGTGACAATGGTGACCATCGCGGATGAAGACACTGGATTCCTGGGCGGCTTTGGTGGCGGTGCTGGTAAATCTTTAGCGTGATGCTCCCCGGAATAGTCCCTATTCAAATTACCAGAGCTACTGTTCATTTTAAGACTTCTAGAGGATGCAAAAGTAGGGATGGCAGAACTTCCTCCCCCATTTGTATGATGGGACTTGTGCACACTAAATTTCAGCGTCCCATTGAGGCCATTGGTGCCACTACTATTTCCACTGCTTCCACTCCCTTGAGGTTTGGAAGTACTGTTGGGTGGAAAACTGCTGGAATCCTGCTCTCCTCCAGAAGATGAACTCTTTGTTTTCAACTTGTTCAGTTGTAATTGGGGCATGCTGAGTGTTCTTTGCCGAGAAGTTGCAAAACTCACTTGTTTCTTCCCATCTTCTTCCTTGTGTATATTATTCCCAGACTGCTTTCTGTCATGGTCTTGGTCCCTATCGGAACTTTTGGCTCGTCTCCTATTTACTGTACTACTACTACTTTGAACACCTGAGTTGGCATTATTGTTGCTGTTGCTATGATATTGGTGATGATGATTGTCTTTCCTTTGGCCGTCTACGTCTAATAGAGGAGCCGACGGTGGTCGATCTTTTGGTGGTCCGATAGATAGCTTCTCCTCCAAAGTGGCTTTTAGATTGTCTAAGCTGCCGTTACTTTTGCTATTGTTAGTGAGACGATGAGTACTGTTCGCTCCTGTGGACTTGAGCGTTCCGGAATTATTCACTCCAAGCCCCTGGGGTGGATGTGAATGGACCATTGCAACCGTTGTGCCATGTTCTGAATGTTTTTTATGCAGTCCAGGGATTCCTGAGGAGTTGCCATTATTGAAAGCTGGAGCGCCATTCATGACAATGCGACCATTTGGTAGTCCAATATTGTTATGGCCTGGGGAGTTATTACTATTGCTACTACTATTTGGCATGGGAAGGCGAGATGAGGACAGACTAGGAATTTTGGAAGATCGACCAGTAGTATTGCTATTAGTGTTTATTAGTGGCACTGCAGAATGGGATTTATTCATTGTGTGATGATGGTGAGGGTGTCCAGTAGTCCCGTATAAGCTATGATTGTTTACATTGCTACCGCCATTCATCTGAATCTTACTCGCTTGGTTCTGGTTATTAAGTAAATAGGATGTAGAATGATGCTGTGGAGGCATCCCTGAATGTTGAGAAGGGTGTTTCAGGGAACCTTGGTTAGAAACCATCCCACCCGTATTATTATTCGCGAGTAAAGCCAATCTCAACCCGGTGCAAAAGCGATCAAAAGTCAATAACCCATCGGACGGGGTAACTTTTCTCAAATAACCCATCACGCCCATCCGAATGAGCGGCTCGGCTCCAGTTCCATTTGCACTGTCACTTTGTTCCCACCGCGATTCAATGTCACTGAGCCGAATTTTCCCTTGCTTCGTATCATCCAAAATATCAAACAGGGTGCGCATAGATTCCACTAAAGATGGAGGAAGACCTTCAGTACTTCCACTATTTTCTAACGCCGCATATGTTTGTGGCATGTTATTCATTTGCCTTGAATGATTATTACCATTGCTGGCATTATTCATCCCTCCATTGATTAGACCGCTTATCCCATAGACAACTCCATTACTATGATTGTTGGACACTACCGGTAAAATTGTCGCATGATTTGTTCCATTGATCATGATGGGTCCATGGTTATTGCCACTACTATTGTTGGAAGGATTTGCAGAACCACCATTTGTAGTCGTCCCGTAGTACATCATGTGATTATTATTGCTATTGCTATTATTATGGTTATGATGGGGAGGAGAGCCTACAGTCATTACATTGCCATAATGTGATGCTGAGACCATGCCACCACCACCTCCATTGCTGTACAAGGCGGAATTCGGTTTTGGCAACGTTCTATGGATCATGGCTCCATTGTTAGTTGTACTAACATTATGATGATGATCAAGAACGGCGGATCTGGCAGATTGATTTTGCATTTGCTGTTGTGGTGGAGGTAAATTTGAATACGTATTGTTGTTGTTAGCACTATGAACACTCATGATGGTTGCACTACTACTGGAATGATGATGATGCATTATGGAGGAGGAGGAATGATGGCTCATTTGTTTTACATGTTGGTAGCTAAATGGAGTCTGAGAGTTGTTGTTACCACCAGCCGAGCCGTTGTTATTTATTGGAGTGGCGGGGATGTAAGAATTTTGATTCGCCCTGGCTTGGGCTCCATTTTGACCCAATGTGTACCTTCTATCCATATTGATGGAGTGTATATATGGGTTTCTGGGAAGACAATGCGGGGACTGCAATGAATACTAAACTAAACTGAGATGTTAGTTAGTGAGTTCCTTTGGGTTGCAGCAGGACAAATTGGAGTTGAATAGAACTGATCCGGTCGGTTGCACATGAGAGATCTCTTTTGTAAACACACAGTAAGATTAACACATGATGGGGTCTTGTTTCTGTGCTCTCACTGTTTCATTCCATAATGAGCTACGACTACTACTACTCGGTGTGCTTTCAAAACTGTCATCATTTGTCTGATTGTAAAAGTGTTTTTCGCCTGGAACGGAGGATATGTGGAGTACTAGTTAGTTGGTTAGTTTCTGCTTGCGGTTTGAAATTACTACAGAGAGATGCCACAAATTAACAAACTATAACCGCTTGTTCGGTACACATGGACGATAACTTTGGGTTATGATGATTGCCCAATCCATAAAAAATGTGTTTATTTGCAATCTAAGATTTCACACTATACGTCCATGCATTAGAAATGATGTGTTTAAGATGATTTATCGGGCACGTAAACGCACTTTACATACACATTAGGGACAACAAGAGGAAGACAATGCGGTAGTAAATAATCCTTTCCACTGTGTCGTGTCACTCACAATTCATACGAATTTCATGACATCAAAGTTCCCCTTTGTCCTGAATGCAACATTTTTTGAGGAATTGAGTCTTTAGCTTCATTACCATTGACTGCTTTCACAGTAATGAGCACACACATTATTTACATGTAGGGGCCATTAAGACGCACGTTTTTCATGAACTTGGACAGACGCACGCACAAGGCAGCCAATAATTACAAGTTTCTTGTTAGTTTGCAAGTTAGTCCTGTAGGCGGTGCAGTCCCAATCACAATATATTTGGCCGTGATTACAATTCAAGGAAAGAGAGACAAAAATTGGAAAACAAGGAAGTTGTACTAGACAGTTACAATGCTGTTACAACAATGATCAAATCCTTTATCATCACAAAATCTAGTGTTCACTTCTATTCAAACGCATACGAACACACAAGCACGGTCTACAATATCCTTTATGAGATTAACATTCCATTGTGACATGGAAATCTCATCAAATTGCAATAAAAACATTATCACTAACTATGCTAACCACCACACATTATGTGTATCTATAATCACAAACGAAAACTCAGTCAGTGATTATTATTGTAGTTAGTTTCACCACTGCAATTTTGTCAAACTTTACATCCAAACTCACTTGTGCACACTAATGTAGATCACACACCTGAACTTATTGTTAGTGATGCCCATGCATGTACGACAATAAAAATTCCTTGCACTGTTTTTTAAAACAACCAGGTGTTTAGTAGTAACAAACAACAATCCAGCCAACTCTAATCAATTCTGTCTAACCTGGAAAATAGACTGACAAGGCTGAAATGAAGTACACAACCGATTTTTTCTCCGCTTCATTTCTTACTGCTGCACATTATAGACACACAGAATGCAAAGGACTTGCACACATTACACACACAACAATACTTTAGGTACTAACATACACGTTCTTACTTGTGTTATCATTGGGTGTAAAAAACGTCTCTCTTAGACCATCCGTGTGTTTCAACTAAAAGGGAGATGGAGAGACAGATAGCTTTTTTTACTTTGGCCGTTGCAACTATATGCTACTACTAAACAACAACTAGCGAAGTGGTTAAGTACCTTCCTTTTTCGAAGCATAATGCCACTTGTTGCCCTGTATACAATAAAGGTAAGGCAGTCGAGGCTACAGTATAAGAAGAACAAGTGAGTACCTTCCTTCTTAGCTGACTAAACTACGAACTCTTGGAGGATTGTTTTTTTTCTTACTCTGCATGTGCTCCGAGTGAGCTTATACATGTAGTTAGTTACTACTTCTTGGCATCCCTGTCACACAATATAAGAAGAAAAGTCCCATCTTACTACAGTGTAACAAGGTTGATTACGTACGCAGCTTAAATCAATGTTTTGGAGTCCCCTAAAATATGATAATTTGGAATCCATTTGTTCGAGATGAACCTTGTTTGTGTTTTTGTATCATATTCAGGGTTTTCATTGGTCACAGTATGCACTGGTCAGACAATCGGTTTCATGTGTGTTTTTCTTTCATATGTGGCCTTTTGAGGACAATATTGGCAGAAAGGAGAAAAAATTAGGAAATGAGGGCTAGTATTGATACTTTTTATATTTGAAAGATAACTCCATGTAATTACCGGTAGAGTTTGTTTGACAGTATGGAACGGAATATAAATTGATTGCGTATTGACCAGACTACAGTAATGTGTATGTTGGTTGATAACATGCATACGCTTTATTTAGTAGTTAGTTGGTTAGTAATAATCCTTTTTTTTTAAGTTGTTGAGCAAAGTAAGCAGTTGGAGTTATTAGGAAGCACGAAAAAGGTTTAATATGTGTATAAAGACCTCTGGTCCACATTACCTTGCACACACAGCACAGATAGTGTGAAGCTGCTCCTTCGTAGATATAAAGGTAGGTAGTTGATGAAATGCATTTGCATCTGTGAGTAGTAGTAGTAAGTGAGTAAGTTTTAGCCTGGAGCAATTACTTATGAAAAAATATATTGCCTTCGTACTTCTTTCGGACGTGGACACTAAAAAGACGGGAATATGCTACCGCTTAGGTACTAGCCGTAAATCCATGATTTAGTTATTATGGACTGTGGTGGAGTTCAAATTTGAATGCATGTAAGCCATGTAATTGAACCTATTCTAATCAATGCTGTATCCATTTTGTGTTTTGAGGTAAAATTTTTAATACGTTTAGAAATGCTAAGCCAAAAAGCAGTTTAGTCTCTATAAGTGGTCATGAAACTATATTGGTAAGTATGAAAATGATAATCCCAGACTTTACGATCTATTGTGCTGAATGCTAATCATAGTAAATGCCTTCCAGGAACGTTGTAAATACTAGATTGAGACTTGATATCCTCAGCACAACACATGATATTCATCATACGCACATTTGTTGCTTGTAACTAACAAACTCACTTGTGAAGCAAAAAAATGGAAGAAAAATATCAGCTTTTGATTATTTAGTTAGTATTGCGTTGGTTCTTTAGCTTGACATGCAACTTGAGATTTGTTTCTTGCACTCAGATGAAGTCAGAATGGATGATAAAGAAGATTATTATTATTATTATCGTTACTTACTATGTTGTTGCATTACGTGCATGCATATTATTACATTAGTGAAGGTATATATTTTTTCCCGTGCTCAGTCAGTCTCCTCAGCAGACAACAATCACATAATAAGAGGACATACCTATGCATTTTTCGGTTGTGTTGTACACAAGTGTGTCTATATGTTACAAGCAAGTCCGGTTTGCCCGGTGAACTGCTCAGACAAAATAATAAACTTCTTTTAAAACAGATGCAAGCATATATGTAGCGATAGAATCGTAAAAGTAGCGTAAACGTAAAAGCAGTTAACTTAGGTGAAAACAACACAGTTTGAACGATATTAATTAAATATTTAACTATTGACAGGCTTGAGCTTTTGTTATCATATTTGAAACCAGCAATAAATAAAAAGAATAATAAGCTAAAATTATTTTGCACTTCCCGTTCAAATTGCGTAAAAATTGAACCATTCGTTAGTGATGCTGCGGACGACGACGAACGGACAGACGACCGAACAAGACTGACACAGCGTTTTCAGTATGTAGCTATCGCTTGATAATAATGGTGTGTAAAGCCGTGCACCAGCTGCAGATGTAAAGATGAGTCTTTAAAGACTCACAATGAAGTTTAAGTTGGAGAGAGCACCTTCTACAAAACATAGGAAACAAAGAATTAACTTAAAAAATACGTTTAATTTGTTAGCGACAAAAAATCCCGGACACTACTGAAAAGTGCATGGGAAATCCCTGCTGATGGCGACTATACATTCTTCCTGTTCCCAAAAAGTCATTTCTACAAATTCGTACAACCACAATCCACGAAAACATGCTCATTGTAACTCTACCTAACTAACTCTCAACCACCTAATAAACTGTCAAGAGTACCAAACCAGATATAAACTTTTTAAAGCGCATTATTATCCTAGCTTATGTGTACCCAGTTAGTTATAGTTAGTTAGCTAGTACGTTCGTTTCATGCACCTCTGTGTGCTGTCCCTCCCTTCTCTCCTATTTGAACAGTAAATTATTGTACACACCACTACAGTGAGCAATATCTTATATGGCCCAGAGTCCAATAATTTTCACAACACTTGCATGCATACGATTGTTTGCTATAGCAAAGCATTGCCAAAAATCCTGCTCTGTGTGCATACACAAAAGTCTTCCCCAACTCTAACTCTATGATGACCCAGTTCGATGACCTCCTGGGAATAGTAACGGTTCGGGCTGATTGGCTCCCCCTAATAATCTTCACGTGTGAAGAAGATTCATTGTAGACTCCATTGGGATTATCATGTACAAGATATAAATGCATTACGTTTGTACGCCTGTAATTCATTTCAGAAAATAAGGTATTTGCTGTTTCGCTGGTTTAGTTACCAGGCATTGTCATTTTTATTTTCATGGTGGTTGCAATGAAATTCTGTAAAACTAGCCTTTAAACCTACACCAGTCTACAACATAGGGGCAACTATTTTTTATTTTTGAAATGGACAGTATTAGTTAGTCACTAATATTCATCGAAATGAGTAAAATTCGCAAGTGGGAGGCTCGGCCGCACTATAGCTAACTAACTAACTACTAAATATGAAAATGTATCCGTCTAGCAATTGTGCAATCTTATCTGCATACAAGAAAATCTGACTGTACACTTAAGCAATGTGAGGAACTAATGCTGCATTGATGATTTGGTTCGTTCATTCTATACATCCTTTAGGTTTGAATGTCGCAAAATAAGTATCATTGGATCAGTTTCCTTCTATTATGTGGTAAACGGATTATTAAACAATTTTTTGTCCTGTGTACTTTAGTTACAACATAGAATGACCAAGTATGTACCACGTACTTAAAATTTCTTTACAGGATTAGAATGTGGATAGTCGTTTTCTTCTCAAGTGGAATTAAGAGTGTTACAAAATGGAAGGTACAAGTCATAAGGTCTGTAGTCATTTAGCTTATGTATTCGTATCTCCGTGCAATTAGAATATGACAAGCATTACCAGGTTTAGTTAGTTCGTTAGTTAGTTAGCAGTGTGTTTTAGAATTCCCAATGTGTTGAAGAACACACGCATTCTGTCTCGAAAATTATGTATTCTTTTACTTTTCATTCTTTTGTGGATTATATTACTTTTTTTGGGGAAAAAAATCTTTGATTCCCTGCGGGCAATAGATTTAACATTCTTTATGCGCAATTTGGCACAAACTACTAGGAAAATGAATCCTGTAGGAAATGTAGAATGAGTTTGACAACACTTTTAATGGTATAGATATAGGCACGAGAGTAGGGAAAACGTGGCTATGTATTTTACCATTTTTTATTCTTATTAACTAACTCGTATAAGAGGATAAAGTTCACATCTTATGACATAAGTCACAAAGACACATTAGTTAGAGAGGCGAATATATAATGTTGGCAACTTAAGCCGGTACTATTGTCCTCCCTGAGGCTTTTTGTCATAAAAGTGAATTGGCCTCACCATCTTTGTCATTTTTCCCGTATGTGTAATGCGTACACATTAATATTTATTCGAAACGATCCGTGGCTAGTGCTGGTGGTATGGTTAACAATGCGTATCAGGTATTGTGTACAGGAGGAGGTAGATAAGAAACAGACAATAATAATAGACGGGCTATTCTTCCTTTTTGTTGTACTACACCCAGCCGAGCGTGAAGATAATTTACATAGGCCAGAAGCCAACAACTTGCAAATAAAATTTAAATCTTCCGAGTCATGGGTAATCATCTTGGTTCAAAACTATCAAAACTGAAAACTTTCTACATTCTGTTCCCTGTAAAGCTGGGACATTTTGCCTCAATCTAGCAAATTTAAACTACTCGATGTTGCTTGGGATCTCTCTAAACAGTCACTCTGAAATATTGACCATGCTGAGAAATGTTAGTTGGCAAACAAATGAAACAAACAACGTAACAGACATGAAATCTTAAAGATGCGAGTAGATTGCGAAGATTTCTATGGCGTCAAATTACAACATATCGGTGGATTATAACATGTGTGGTATCAAAAACTATTTATTATTGACATATTCAATTCTCCTTTGCACCTGAAAGTGAACTAACAAAGAAGGAGAAAAAACACTTTATTAATTTGATTTCATTGTGTTCAGCATATCAAAGTAATAAGCACGAATTCAATTTGCAAGCTACACTTAATTAACATACTTTTGCATGCGAGCCAAAGGGATTTGCGTATTCTTCATCAAGAGCCAAATATTCCTTCATTACAATAAGATAGCCGTATACAGATATTTTGAAATGAAAGAATCATTTCATGTCAGTTGATTAAAGTTTTTGGAATTTATTACTCAAACTTTCCCATATCTGTTGGCTCAGAAATCATAATTTCTCATTCCCTGCCAAAAGAAAAAATATACGGCATAGTACATTTTTCCACATGTTCAGTAATCATCCTTTTTGTACTAAAAAGTATTTCCAATTAAACTTTATATGCGCTCATTTGTACTCACTGTAATCCAATACGCGTATTAAACTTGAGTTTTAGTATGCATATGCGAATGAACTAAGGATTTTATTACTGACAGCAAATCGTTGAATGCAAAACTGTTACAGGAGTCTCTCAACCTGTGGGCTCTATGCATAACTAAACTAACCCCAACTACAGTCTATACTATTTTCTTCTTTTTTTCATTCCCAAAGCGCTCTAAGCATACAGTGAACGGTACAGCTTTTAGTTAGTTAGTTGTTAGAACGAGAGCCCGCATTTGCAGTAGCATGGGGTGTTGAATTTGACCAAGGAAAAGATAAGATTGCCATTGTTGTATGTACAGTAACCGGTAACCTAGAAAAAAAGATTTAATACGATGACTCCACATGCTAGCATCAGACAAAAATCTATCGAGTCAAATGAATTGAACTTTTCCATTTGATTATAGAGATCCTTAAAGACTGAATCGATAAGATATTCCCAATCTTTTCCCCTTCATACACAGTGGATAACCCATGCGCCATAATTGCAAACAAGAAGAAAATGAGGGAGACAAGAATACTTTTGTAATTGGTATCTATGGACCTATAATTTATGTCCTTACATAGTAATTGTACCGTATTATCATTATGTGAATCAAATAATCACAGGTATTATTGGCATACTCGGTTAGTTAGTTGGCAAAAAATAGCAGAGATATAATTTCATTGGGCAGTTGGTCTTTTTATGGGGAGCTCTTTATTTTCATGCATGAACAACATTATCGGCAAATGCTAAGACTCTAGCCTAGCTATAACATTATTGCTTCATTAGTCCGCTAGTTAGTTAGTTAGGGAATAACATGAGTTTATAGTGAAAAAATGGGATTCTCAGTTAGACGAATTATTTAATGACTTTAATCTAACAAGGAAGCACATTAACGAGCATTTTGATGTAAAATACTCTGCATTTACTCAAGATTTATGAGATGAGATGACCAATAGTGATCATATATTTGAGTTCATGTAACAATAAAAAGCCGTCTAGCCGTCATTGAGTGTTAGGTATATAGAAAAAATACTCTTAATGAATGATAACTAACTAACAAACTCAAGTTGTACCTTTCACAATAATAGTAATAATAATGGTACCCGTTTGCTCTTGAAAAGAGCATTGTGCTAAATCAATGGGGTATGTGTACATTTCACGAAAGCATTTTTCCCGCAGTCCACATAAATATATAGCCACAAGTTTTGTGGAACCTGTTTCTTTCCTACATAATACAATGCATATACACAGGGAGAACGAATTTCAAACATTTTTCTTTTGCATATTTGCTCACACCTTGAGTAAGCTCATTTTGTTCAACTGTATAATATATCTGATTGCACCAAATCTTATCATACTTAACCTACCCATAGGTTAGGTCATGCACATTTAATTTGCTTCAAAGTAGAAAAAATACTTGTAGTCGTTAGTTATAGTTGTCTACTCACTGAGCCTATGACATTTTTATGAGCAGTGGTATCAGTAAAAAATCACTTTTATCGTGTTGTATGTTTGTTTGTTCAGTTGGATTCTTAAATTGCCGCTCAACCATAACATAAAACATTAATTTCAGATTTGTTCGTTGTTTATTGCCCGATAAAAAATTCATGGGCGAGTCACCAATATTTTCAGATACTTTTCGTCTTTCTAACTTTACTAAACAGGACCATTCTATGAAATTCATTCTTATATCGTCTAAATGCATTAACAAATACATTTATTCTCAAGCCTGAGCCTACCTTAATGTAATCTGACCCATCCTAAATGTTAGTCCATGCTTTTTTTGCATCATGGTGTAAATATTTTTGACCCCTATGTAAAAATCCGAACTCAAAATCTCCTAGAATATGGGTGTGATGAACACATAATAAAATCATTCATTCTTCTGATATGATTGTTATTTGATTAATGGAATTAAAATATTCAACGCACCTATGTACTAACCTAACTAACTTACGTCAGATTGGATCCACCCAGCAATATACCTTGAGAGCCTTGCTCAATTAAGTTTTAGACATTCATTAGCTTATTAGAAATATTGACATTATACGTGGAGAATACACTGACCTTAGGAAACATTAAAACTCGTATTTGCTTTCAAGGACAATTTAAATGCGTTAGTTGGTTAGTTACAAGGAAGGAGCTTGAGCTAGACTGCATATTAAATCCCATTACTGCATCATCATTGTCTTCCATCGTGAATAAAATCTACATTATTCAAGAATGGAATTCAAATTAAAATCTCTTTGGCATTCATGTCATCTACCAAAATGGCTTGTATGCAAAATGATGGGAATATATTATTGATTGCATTGTAATTGCTAGATTCTTGATAACTAACTGTATTACTCTCTAGCTTCAGTATAATAAACTCTATTTAAAGTCATTCTGCATCACTTTTAGCCTACATATGGTTTTTAATGCATTCACCACCATTTTATATTTAATTTCGCATGTTATTATGAGTGAAGGGTTGTGGTCCAATTTGGAATTACGCTTTAAGGTCTCACAAGGTATGTATCTGTTGGATTGCTCACACTACACACACATTACACTAGATACTATAATTATTGTCTCGAAAACTTGAGTACCAGTTGACAACCATGTAGTTCCCATTTGATTGATAAGCAACAAATCAACTCAAGTAGAGTTGTAAATTGCTCAAGTAGTTCAATAAGAAAAGAGTCTTGAAACTTTTCATCACGTTTTGCTATTATTAATGCACAGTTTAGGACCTTTTGACTGAGAGTGAGCAGAATGGAAGCACAAGTTGAAATACTAATGCAGGTTAGCTAGGGCGTGACTTTATCGCCACTATTGATTATTGTGTCATCAGTCAAACATGTCAAATTGAGAATTTATTCGAAAATTGTGCCTTGAACTGTGAGTTATAAATGCGATAGTTTTGTTGTTTGGATGTAGTAGTCCTTTAATTCCGTAAACAATATTTGTATTCCAATTTGTGAAAATAATTGGAAACATATAAAAAAAATCGTTCACTTTAATGTACTGTTTTAAGTGCGCATTTGAATACACCCAAAAGTTTCTCTGCTCTCAATACATCAAAATTCCCATTGGATTCTCGTGCCAACAAAGCGCCAGCTAATATCCTTACTACCATTAAAACAAATGTCACTTTCTACCCTTAAATGAGCTTTCAAGAAAAATGACTAACGAGCTTCACACCAATTCGCTAAACAAAAAGTAAATCCATTTACACGACTAAGGAACATTATATAGTTGATTACAACAAAAAGAGAACATTATTTCTTGTTCATCAATCCCTTTTTTGTCTACTACACCGTTTAATCGGTCAACATTATAGCTTTATACAACTAGTATTTCTCGCAAATTACGCGCACAAATGAACAAAAGGCTAAGTATTTGGTTCATTTGGCGATCATAAAAAAAGACAAGTGGTCGGATCCACATAGTGAAGACTAGTGGAACAATCCCGTGCTATCAGGATCTTTAGAATATCATCTTTTGCAACGGGAATTCGCGCTTTATTCATTCGATAAATCTTGTTGAAAGAGTCATGATGACGAGCCCTCTCAAACTTGTATTTAGGTAATATCCTCTTTAGCTAGTTGGTCCTACTACCCATGATTTTTACCTTTGGTTTAGCTAGTGGTGCTAATTAATGTAGTGTACACTCTACACGTTCCATTATAGCAGTGGTTCATTTGCTCCACAACGAGCAGTCAGGCTTTTCTACTATGCACTACTAGCTAACTAGCTATCTATGGAGAGACTGACTAAACAACTAAACACTAACAAACAAGTTAGCATGAAATCCTGTACACGACAAAACGTACTTACTCACCAATAGCACTTTGTACTTGTGGAAAAGAGCCATAGTTTTCACTCCACTCAAGTTCATATGTGTGCCCATATGGATTGGTGCGATCTATCATTATTTATGCACGAAAAGTTTTGTTTTCAACATAAATACTTGTCACGCCATGCATCACAATGAAAGCCAACGGAACATGAAATCTGGTCAATCTGGTTTCTCTCCCCCTATATACTAATGCAGCATTCAATTGTTCTGACTCAAGTACACACTACAAATACTACCTTGTCTAATACTAACTATGAATCAAATGAGAAGATTATTACTAACTACTCACTCTTTTGCACACTGAGCCGTAGATTATGTTTGATGGGATCACTTATCTGTGAAAAAATTTGTATGTTATGTTCAAGCAGACAGTTTAGCTGTGTAGAGACGTTTTGGAGAGCACCAATCCGTGTTCTGTATGACAACAGTTTTCCCAATTAGTTACAGTAAGGAGTACTATAGTCCGCATCTCATCGACCTAATTCCGTGCAACATGTGAATTGCAGTTTAAATCATTTTCTTGAGCCCGCATCATCATTAGTTCATGTTCCATCCTCCATATATAGAAGATTGAGATAAAAGGCTGCGTTATGTATCCATGTCATGCTTGTTAAGTTCCTGGCAGTAATGAGCTCACTTTGAAACGTTTGAGATGACACGAAAGGAATTCCGAAATCTACAGCTGTATTAGCAGTATGTGATGACAAGGAAATGAAATTATTATTCAAGAGGAGAAAGAAAAATGTGACATTGTGGTCTACTCAATTTATTTGGAAAGAACGGCGCCCTGGATTAAAATGTATAAATAGTTTTTACTATATTAATGTATAAATGTTTGACATTGAGAGACAAAATATGCTACAATTCAGTTATTTTATCATTCCAATATTTTTTCAACCGTCCATCATGTTCTATTGAGTCATAACTTTTAATTTCTTGGATTTCCCCAGTGTCGTAAACTGAAGGAGATTGAGACACAACTGTAGGTGCCGAAAATCGTTGACTACTTCCAAAATAGGCTGCATTAGGTCCCCCAATGATTCCTTTTTTTGCTGCCATTTTTATACTGCCAAAAAAACCAGCTACACCATTACCACTGAAAAGTGGTCTGATTGATTTTCCTGTAGCATTACTTTGACTCGTATTTCCACTCAACTTGGCATTTATGTTATCCCTCATTTGTCGAACACAACCACTAGTGTTCACCATGCTGGGAGGATTGTCAGCAGAAAATAAATGAGACAACGATTTCGCTTTGCTCAACGTATAAAATCCTGGCATATCTGAAGAGGAAGAATTCTCCTTCGGTGCAGCAAAAACTTTGGAATTTTGTAAGATAGCACCACTCACATTTCTGCCACTGATACTATGTACCATGACAGGTGGTTTGCTCCCGCTATCCTGGTATGGGAAGTGCACAGATTTCCTTTGTTTGTGATTTCGCTGGAATGCTGCTTTGGATAGCGAGTCCAACTCTTTTTTGAACAGCAGTCTTGTATTCTGTTCCAACATGTACTCCCAACATCGGAACTGCTCCACAGACATTTGTGACAGTGATGTATTGGCTAAGGACGAAATATCATCTTCACGACTTCCTTTTCTCACCATACCATGAGGGATCATCCCCAAGTCATTTCCATTTTTTATGTGTTCTAAAATCGCAGCTCTCGTGCTATTCACTGTCTCTCCTCTAACGTTACCATTCGGATGAATCCCTCTTCTAGGGACATTTTCACTAACGGAACTTTTACCCCGCATTTTACTACTGGCCGAGTTTTTTCGACTGGGTGAAAAACTGTCAGGATTCGATGACCGGTCTGTATCGATTGCACTATCTGGTGTGGTCACTGACACCAAGGGATTGGAAATGTCAGAGCATTCTGAGGAAGCACTATTATAATAACTACTTGTAGTCATTGACAGCTTATTGATGGCTGAATTGTTGACTACACAGGCTATAGGTGTGTTCCACTTGAAACGCACAACAAGTACACTTAGGCTTTGTTTGCACGAATAACTTTGTGCCATGTCTGTGATTCTTTTGGCTACCAAGACGCATTTTTTCGTCTTGTGCATTTCAAGTTCATCTACAATCTCTTCCTCACTCAAATTGTTCCAAATACTCCGGCTTCCAATCACTAAATATTCTGCATTGGGATTTAACGCTAGGGATATTACAGTCGGATCAGGAATACTTGAATCAACATGCCGATTATTGATTTCTCCCGTAGTGTTCGATTTTGTATTGTTTGTAGAACTGGTTGAGCTAGCACAGCTATTACTGCTGTTACTGTTATTTTCACACGTTGTGGAGGATTCTTTGTCCATTTGATCATCTTCTGATCCATTGTAGGTTTCAGGAGGATCTAGCATATCTGTGAGTCGAGTCACTTTTCGCCCACGCTCAACCAATATACAACGAACGCCACCTATGAGGCCCAGGTGAAGGAGATAGGTTGGCGTTGGCTTAAGTAAGTTGTCATCAGACTGGGTTAAAGAACACAGAAGCCCTTGCACTGGTTTTGAGTTTCCTTGTTGTCTCATGGCCCTATTTGATGAAATAAAAATAGTATTGTGAGATTATATTGAGAAATGTTGATAGCATTCATTAATTGCTTACTTTATAGCATTGAGAAGTATGTATTTGAGGGGAAATCTGTAGGTTTCTTCAATATTCTTTTCCTCAGCACATGTAGTGGCAATTGACTTGGAAATACTCTTAGGAGCACAGTTTCCATCTCCAGCGTCAAATAAGCCAAATAAAGCATCTGTTCCGTTTGATAAGCTAATATCTCTGTACTGCGTTATGCTAAGAAGCTGATTTTTGTCTGGGAGTTCTGAAAATCCAAGCTCCCACGGAGTCGAAGGTTCCGCTGGTTGTAGTACACCGTTGTACTCAACTGGTTTTGGATTTAGATTGTTCTGTGGACTTCCAGATTTTCTCGTTTGGGTGACTTCAACCAGATTCATTGGTCTCCTGAAAAATGCCAACGCAATATTAAATGGCTTTTTATTTTCTAATAAAATAATGTCTAATACAAATGCATACGTAATTGCTTATGATTTCATGAAATAGACATACTTTGGGTTTTGTAATTTTTCTGGATTCAAGGATAGTTTTTCATTGCATGAAATATCCAAATACGATAAGTTGTTTCCAGAAATAAGCGTTTCCAAATTGATTTTCCGAAGATTGTTATGAGATAAATCTACGACCCTCAAGGATGGCATTTTGATGAGATTAGGGGCTGTTTCCAACTGATTAGAGTGTACCCTTAGTACCTTCAGATGAGAGAGAGAAGACAATTTGGTTGGCAATGAACGAATTTGATTTCCACAGAGAATGAGCTCCTCCAAATTTTTCCATGCAATCGTGCATCTTTGTTAAAACGAAATTTTCTGTTAGTATTAAAAAAAAGTATATATAAGAACGACCATTTTTTTCTTTTGTTTTACTTTTCACTAATGTGTTCTATTCTATTGTAAGCCACATGAAGCCTTTTGAGTTGAGTGCATTCAAGTAAAAAATCCAAAGCTTCTTTCCCGTCTGCATCCTTAAGTCGATTTCTACTCATGTACAGCTCCTGAATGGAGGACTTCTTTGCAAAATTTGGCATATATTCCACCATGTTTTGACTGAGATTTATAATTCTAAGTCTAAAACAAAAACAAAAATATATTAACATGTAATCTATGTTTGTATCATGTATATAGAACTGTGTACATATGTAATCAAATTAAAACAATAATAAAATATCTAGTTCAACAGATGATAGCCATCTGAAGTAGAAATTTTCTAATTATTAGAATACTGTTATTTAGCACATTCAACTATTCACGTAATACGTAAGTGCATTACTTCGTACAATAAAATATATTTGATCCAATGTTGATTTATTTCCTAGATCAAGCTCTGCTACGCATTGATTCTACTTGTAAAAACCAACTGCACCCATGCATACCATGATACGCCACAATAATTAAAACGTTCTTACCTTGAGGCACGCTGTATAAAGTCTTTTGAAACGAATTCAATGTTATTAGAATGCAAGTGAAGTTCCCGTATAGGCAGGGTAGGAAGACAATTCTGAAATTTACAATCCAGCTGGCGAATCCGATTATGTGAGGCATACACTACGAATAATTCTGGAACCATCCATGTCCACGTGGGTAGATCCTCCAAATTATTGCTATTTTAAAAATGACCCGATCATACCAACAATAACATGTTCACTTTCAAATCATTAATTTTTTAAAAATAATTTTTACTATGAAATTCGAAGGTGGGTAAGATTGTTTGGGACAGGGTCGATTGATATGGACTGCAAATCTGTATACACGCAAGAAATAAAAAAAGTATTACGAAAACCCTTCAGAACTATTCCGCATAATCTAGTATAGTATTAATTTTTGACAACATACTATTATTTGAACAATCCAGGTAAGTCATGGAGTTTCCAGAAAGATACAACACTTCCAGACTATTGCTAGAGCAGCACAACCATTCCAATCTGTCGAGGCTTCGCAGGTCAAGTTTTTCTGCACTATTTCCACTAATGTCAAGGTGCGTCAGATTCTGAAAGTTGATCCACCATAATAATAATACAGTAAGTAAGTTAGTTAGTCACCAAAAATAGCAGCCCATCAAGAAAGTTTCTTGAGTCAAACTACCACTTGTAAAATCCTCTCATCTCACATTTCTGACATTATGGACGTGCGTAAGATGCGTAACACTGCTTACATTGTATGAAAACTCTTGATTTCAATAAACTTTGACGACTATAACTAACTTATGCCATGCTCCCAAGCACATAAACAAACTTTCTTTTCATACCTTTGTCAAAATAAAAATAAAACGAATTTAAGCCACCAAAAAACTAAAGCACAACTATTTCAGTACAGCTTGCGTAAGCTAAATAAATCTCCCTATTTATCATATTCATAGTTTTAGCGTGTTAGCCATAAAAAATGGTGTGTCAAAACTATCCAACTATTCTATTTGCTTTTGGCCATGAATACTCACGTTATTTATTTTACTATGCAACACTGGTCAATTGCCAGCTGTCTGTCCCAAAGTATTAACGCTATGATCAGTAATATAGCATCATATCAAAACACCATGAAATTTTATTCTTGAGCAAACAACGATCAAATGCGGAGAATTAGGCGAAACTTTGAAAGTCTCTTTGAATATGCTAGATACCTGTTTTGTTAAAAAGGAAAGGAACTGTACGTATTTTTTTACTACTCATAAAAACCATGCCTGGAATATATAATGACCAAGAGCATCACAGTCTTCTGTCGTTACAATGCCAATTTTAGGTCCATTACTATTACCCAATACTGGTACTTCAAAAAACAAGATCTAAAACAATTTTGTTTTCCTTTGTTTATAACATAAGTTACTTGGTGAAAGCACTGAAGCGTTTATCCGGGAAGTGAGTAAGCAAGTAAGCACTGCATAATTATGAGGCAAGTTCTTTTTAATGTCTATACCAAATGCATAGCACACTTTATCACTTTTTTCACTCCAAGATACGAACTCTTTTATAAACAGGAACCCTTTATGCATGTAATGTTTAACATGAATGACCTTTAATTAATACACCATCATTACGTACTACTTCTCCTATCCTTAATTTTTCACAGGGAGCACCCAGACTGTTAAGAAAACAATGGCGATAATAATAGGAAAAACTATAGAAGTGACAAACCTGAAAATGTCCTCCATTCAAACGTACAACTTCAAGTGCACAACCTCCGTCAAACTTTAAACGTAGCTTGTACTTTTTGCCATTGTTATCATCGTCACAAAATGTGCCTACTGAGGAACTAAACTTTTTCATAGACGGATCCATGCTTGTTATATATTCTTCACGTATGGGTAACTCACTATTACGATCGCCCATTCTCATTTTGGAACTAACTATACGAAATGACCAACATGGGACCCAAGTTTAGTAAATCTACATTTGTAGTAACAAGACGTCCCTAAACCATACTAAACCACAATCTGAATCCGCACATTCAGAAATAGACACCACTGGTTATGAATTAGTCGGACGACGTTCACGAAAACAAGCAGATTTGCTTAAATTCTCCGAAAAAACAACGCAGTTAAAAATAGACGCTATGCTGACAAATCTCAAGCATGCGCAGTCCGGATAGCAAACAAACATGCAACAGATTGGTTGCACTTGCGCATAGTATTAAAACAATACAAACGATGAATGGAAATGGAACGCACAAAATAAATTCTTTAATCAGATTTTTGTTTCTGTTGTAAAATAGTTAATAAGTTTGTACTTGAACGATATGAAGTAAGAATCTAACTAAAACCCAATAACTTGAATTCGGATGAACAACAATAATGACAGTAAGTTTCGCACCAATTCACATGTAGTTAAGTTGTGTAGTTCACAAAACGACACGATACAAGATTTGATGTCATTTTGATTATGGCGTTGACCGAAACTTGGTATAAAAAATAAATTTTCTTCAAACGATACTTTGGACAAGCACAAGAATAGGAAACCAAGTGAATCCAACCAACTCGGACGATGGACCCATGAACAATGACAATACTTGAAATGCCTCCTCGTGTGTCTAAAAGTTCTTTGTCTTGTCACATTATTGTTCTGATAGTTCTGAAACCATCACTACTAACTATTATTTCACATATTGCACAATGGCACAAGTTTTCATCTGACATATTATGCTTTGCACAAAAAATGGATAATCACTTAATTTTTTGGACTAATTTTCTACAAAATAACTCCCTTGCAAAATGAAAATGACGAAATTTTGAATCCACTACAGAGATAAAAGGAGACCTATACCCATACTCAACGAAACTGAAGGAGTCACTGAGCCGTTGAAAAAATTTGATGGGGCCAAAAATGGATGTGGCGAGAATGAACGTTATAACAAGGTTCAAGTTTAGCAGAAAGTAAAACACTGGTAGGTGAAAAATCTAAATGCGTCAGTTAGCCCTATCTATATAAAATATTGTATGTGCAGGGAGAACAAAAGTATTCGCTTGTTAGTCCACAGATTTATTTTGTACCTTTGTGTACACAGGATGAAGTGTGCATTGTATTCACCTCAAAAATATCTAATATGAAATATATCAACAGGTGAATTTTTTTCACTGACACACGAAGTAGTATGCATGTTGCCGTTGCATGAGCTTAAGTACGTTTCGTACTTATTTTGTTTCGGTTCGGTGAGCACAACAAAGCAACGCCTGGGCTGCATAATGTTTGTGTACACGTGCCGTTAATGACGAAATAATGCAATGGGGACTTTATTGTTCTATATGGAGTCGCAAATATTGTACAGTAGTAGTGTCATATGAAACTGGCAAATAAAATGTCTGACAATGGTGGAGCAAAAGTCATATCGACAAAATAATAGTAGCTTTTTGAGAGTTAGTTATGCCGATTTTCACGCTTAGATGCTTTAGCACTTTAAATGTTACAACAGGGATCAAATATCATGCACAACAAGATAAGTGTATTTACATTTATAGCTAATGGACTTCAAACTAATAGGTTGAAAGGTGCAACCATTTTTTTTTCGTCTGCGCCAAAATGAGAAACTAACTTACGAAGTTAGCTATATTGTAATTGTTCACTGCTGATAATGAGTCAGTCAGTAGTTTGTTGTCCGAACTTTAGTCATTAAGATTTACAGCAGCTGGACTATGAGTAATCGTAAATGCGATTTTTTTTTGGCATTTGAGGCTATAGTTGAATTCCTTATCATTACAAAAATTAGTGCATGAGATCTGCCTCCTGTCAATTAAGTGCTTTATTAGCAAAGCATGATGAAATATTTCTTCTGTAACTTTTAAAAATAAACCCAACTATCCAACCTTTCAAGCTTTAAAATAGCCTCAACAGAACAATATAACGTGACCTTTTCGAGTGTATGCAGTCCTATCTAAACTAACAAATAGTATACATTGTAGCATGGAAGTACGTCAAAAACAGTCTCAACCAAATAATTGCGTGTTTGCATTACTATAATTTTGCAGTAGACATTACTTGATTTCCCCAACCAAACAATATCAACTACGCAGATCCGTATTTGCATGCAAGCATTCGTCGCTTTTTTAAGAGACCAAGCATTTAAAATTGCAATATACAGTTTTGGAGTTTACCTCATCATTTTATATACTCTCAGCATCATTTTTAACGAAATAAAAGCAAAATTATTAACTACGCTTACGCGAAAATAATTTCTCTGGTCCATATGTTCACAAGATGGATACAGATTGAACATTTTTGGATCGCTCAAGTTCGTAGACCGAGTAGTAGCCGAATGATGTAGGTTATTGTTTTGAAAATGTTGGGACAAAATATTCTGCTGTTGGTTTGAAGGACTTTTACATTCCGATTTCCTGTCTCCTCGCATTGTCACCCCATTGTTTGCCATTCCTGTGACTGGGTACTGATGAGAAAAATGATGATGACCATTGTTATGATTTCCTCTCCTCTTGGCATACTGTTTCTCCAACCTTTGGCACTCAATGTTATTTTGATGAGTCGTTCTCAAAATGGATGCGGCCGGCATTATGAAACGAGTTTATAATGCTCAATGATTTATGATGCAACCAAACTTGAACACAACTATTCATACACAGTAATATGTAATGTAGCGCATTGTTAGTCTATTTCAGTCATTTGCATGGAGTCACTTCCTGCCCTCAAGGTGAAATTATTTTTCAGAAGATCACGGTAATGATAAAACACTCATAATATATACAAGGATTGCACTAATGGAACTTCACTGCACATTAACTTTAATTCGCCGTAACTCCTTTACTTTTGGTTTCACTATTTTTCATTTAAAAACCTTTGGTCTAGTCAATAACAAAGAATAGAGTAAAGTCAACACTTGGTTGGTTCCTTTCAAAGAAATTGAAATTAATTCGTTTTGCACTAATCAAGATTTCAAGAGTCACATCAAAAAATAATAGATCGACCCTGTGCCCAGGAGCTCTAATATTCATCTGCTCAACTTTTTGCACAAAGCAAGCTGGTCAGGTAGTCAACACTCAAACAGCGTCCTTTTTCCCTTCCTAGCATGCATGCAAAATACAAGAAGATTGAATTTGTAGTTTATTCGCTCACTGTCTTCCCGTCCCAATGTGAGCAGCCATGCGAGATTTTTTCTTTTGACAGACTGGGAGACACTAGAAGTTGCTATACGCTTCTTAGTGATCAGTTGGATTGTCTGTATAGTTAATACCACAATAATTATGTTATGATTGTTTAGCATTATTTCGGTTCGTCGCATTATTATGATACACTCACCTGCCGGTCTCTTTCACATTCTAGTTTGCATGCGCAAATTTAATTTTTTGCAGTAGCAATTGCAAGGAAGATGATACTACTTATACTCCTTCACTAACTATGATGATTATTCCGTAATTTGCACGCAAACTGGTAAAACAGTAGTCTCTTAAAGATAAAGAAAGTTCTTCATAAAACTCAACTAAAAATTTCTTAAAGTCCCAACTATGGTTGGCAATCAGTATTGGATATTTTGAGACGAAAAGAAGAATTTAATGTCTTTGTTACACAATCTGCTTTAAATTGAGCACCGTGGAGAAAATGTAGGTAAAATGTTTTCTATAGAAGTAGTTCACACACAAATTGTCGAAAAATCAAGAGTAACTTGATCATAAAAGCTCAAGTAGGCCAATTAATACACCATATTGAGACTGCATGTGAGCCCAAATGAGACTGTGAGGCTAAAGAAAACTTACTCTTCACAGTTTTAAAAGAGTAAATAAATTGAGTCTTGTTTAGATCCCAGAAAATGCCCAACATCCAACATGCACTTCAAGTTAACAGAGCTTGATTAACTGTGAGCCTGACAAGCGATGATCACAAGTTTCCTTATTGCGCGCAACGGCCCAAAAATCAGGTAGTTCAATTAAACTTTGTTTGGAAAATGCCAGTTTATGCCTACGCACCATAATTGTACTACAAGCAAAGTATCCATTTCCTAATTCCAATAAGAATGCAATCAAGATCCTATGTTCCGATGAATTCGGAATCCCGTTGGAACGCATATCTAATTTTTTCTTCGTTCACTGTGTGTAAAGTTCTCATTCACTTTTTCATGGATGGGTAGAAAATGGAGTAATTTAAAAACTTACCGCTAAATAAATATGTACAATCTGCAACCGCAAGTTCGTACCGAATGAGTTATAGTTTATCAAGAAAATCAGTCCATATGAGAGACGGAATGGGGCATAGTTGGTTAGTTAGTTATTTAGTTACAAATAAAAATTGTGAGCTATTTTGCAGATTTACAATTTAAAAAGATTGATGAAAAAGGTAAAACTTTCCATCTTTCAAGCCAAATGTCCATCAATCTTAAAAATCGTTTAGGTAATTTTTTTCTGGTTTTGCATCGGGTGGTAGGCCACAAGATCATTTAATTTGGGTGTTTTCATGTGCGGTTTCGACTAAATGCTTATTTGCTTGCACGCATTTAGCATTCTCTAGTTTTGGAAGATTCAGTTTGAACCAGCATATCAAATTCTCTGTGTACAAACAACAATGGGTGAAACCATCTTCACTGCGGAAATGTTTAGGAAAATATGGCGGAAGCAATTTGGCTCATCTTTCTTATCATGGCTCGATAAGCAAACCAAGTCTTTGGAAGAATGACCTTTCGACGCACGAAATAATTAAGAATCACCTTTTTTAATCAAGTAAATATCTTTCCTGGCTACACCTTTACAAACAATATGGCGAGCAGGGCTAGCTATTTTCCAAATTAAATCCGTAAATTCACTTTATTAGTAGTAGTTCTTTGTACTCGCAATGTGATGGTTGCAAGGCTATAATTTTGATTTTTTCAGTCATAGCTTTGAAGTTATACAATTGGGAAAAAAAGTATTCTCGTGTGTGTTTGCTAAGTGTATTGCTGATGTGTATATAGAAATTGTTCATTTCAAAATAAAATAATAGCAAACCATTTTGTTAATTTTTTAAACTTTTTACCTCATATTAGCTAAAACAAAATTGTATACATGCATTTAAAACTGGATTACAATAGTGGTTTCCTACCTTTTCTCGTTATATAAATCATACTATTTTTATTTTTCAGGTAATTATTACTATTTATTTACTTCAGACCGGTATAGTGTACTTGCTCCCTAAAATTTCGACGATCCAAAAAAGTAAAGTCATTATGAAGTTTAAAAACCCAGTTTAAGCTGTGTATTTATGGCCTATGAACTTAACAGAACTTTTTGCATGGTGATGCAGCAACAGCGCTCACCACGGGTTCTTTATACAAGATGACTATCTTTATTAGTCTAAAACAACAGTTGATTATTATAATGATATTTAGGTTGTCTATGAAGAAACCCATTTCTACATTTGTGTACACAACAAGACATTGAAATGTTGAAATTCGTCTGGCAAAAAGTTAAGTCACACAATGGACACATTATCATAAAACAAAGCTGCATCCGTCTTTTTGTAATTGTCTAAAGCTGCACGTTGTTTGTGTACGACGCATGAAAAAATACCTTCATTCCCAAAATCTTCATTTGATAAGAATCTATATATTCACGTTAGTGTGATTCCTGTCACACTCCCATGACAAGAATCTATATGCCTGGTACAATGTTTTACATTACAAATGTCGACAGTTTTAATGACCTCTTACTTATATATTTCACAAGTCTTTCTTTACAATATTTTTCCAAATTATATAACAGCTGAAAGTGCGTTTCAAACTACTCAGTAGTATATTATCATACTTTGGGCTATCCTTACTTCAAACTTCCTGAATTGCTGTAGTGGGCTGTCGTTTAATTCCTTATTAAACTTGAATCTTGTATGTGACGACATGTTTCATTCTATTTACTCCTAATATACAACACATCAATGAAAAATCTACTGACCTCATAGCCACATTGTGGTTGAAAAGATTTTTAATTCCATAATTTTAATGGGCATTGAATTGTAACTCTAGTTAATCTCATTATCTTCAATTTCATCGTCCGCCCCAAACAGTAGATTGGAAAATTCCATGCGAATCTTATTCTTGCAGTGACATGTAGCCCTGCAATGTTTCTTGCGTCTTTTTCCTTCCTTTGAGGGGTCTTGACATACCCATTGAGGCCATTGCTGCTTCAATTCCCCACAGTTTACCCAATGATCAGCAAAAGGACAAGAATTGGTGCACAACTTATTCTTCACATTACAATGATCTGGGCAGTCACGACACGGGGTCCCTTTTTTATAAGGCGTTCCCAACATTTTCATAAAGTTCCCTCTGTGTACACGAAAACATAAACCATTCAGAATGTAATTAAAAGTTACTACATCTTACCTACAAAAAGATAACCAAATAACTGCGAACAAAACCTATTAATGCAGTCAGCTCTCCGTAAAATTACTATAGTTTTAACACACATTCTCAACTAACTTTACCCATTTGTGCACACTAAATTAATATCATCAAAGTACACACAGAAAAAATAACTAAAACCAAATTCATTTTTAGGGTCAAGGGAATAATTTTTGTTACTTCTATAGTAGTATCATTAGTACACAGTCGGTAAATAGTATGTGCAAAAAAATATGACATTACATACGTGGGACAGTAATTGCACACATAGTTGAAGAATCTGACACCATTTTTCGTCCTGCAGGGTGCAAAGCCGCATCCAATTTTATGTGACGTGGCCCACACCATCTGTGTGTAATGGCCCACAATGCCCAAGTCATTTTCCGTGGAGGAGCCATACGTGAAGTTTTGATGTTCCAAGAACCACGTTTTAATTGCAAAAAGCCTGTGTCATGATAAAGTAGTGACAGCTGAGATTTTTATAGGTGAGAGATTAGGGAAAAGGGGCCAATAAAATGGGAAGAGTTATGGTCAATAGGCTACCGTTTATCACAAGCGGATGATGGCCTGAATTCCACTTTTTAAATCTGACAGGAAGTATCAGTTGCTTTTACAACGCATTTCTCAGTCACTTGTCAGTAGCTATAGATTTCTTGGTGCAACATGAGTTCCCTTTTAGCGTCCGCTCTTTTAATCTACATTTGAGATCTCGAAAGCGAGAAAAAATTCTTTTACCGACCAATGCCGTATAGTTAGTAACTCACTAACACTAAGTACTCAACATAGGTAAAGGAATTTGCTCTTTATTGCAATGTGAAAAACGGATGCTAGCTATTTAGTAAATGGGCCATGTTTGTACTTGTGTGTGGTGAAACAATCTCTGCTTTTTATGATGTATTATGGAGCAGTCTACTATGTACTTACTCCAGTGGGCTTCCTTCCAACATCAATAGGTTTAATGATGCAGCAGTAAAAATATAGACCTCGTAATAATCGATCAGTATCTTTACGTGGAGATGACAAAAGTGCATTACCACATACTTGGTGCACTACTATGCAAGTGACATTCATAATGTGTTTAAGTAGTAACTAAAAGGGTGGAAGCTCGTAAATCCGTAATCAATTTGCAGTTTCACGTTTTTAGATTGGATTCTTAAGCCAAGTTAAATGCCATAACTCATTTAAGGAGCCATGAAAATTTAACTTTTCGTAAAACGGGCCTCACTAACAGTGGTTCAGAATTTTTTAAATCCCTAATTCATGTCCATACTGCGTTTGGATTTCATCTGAAAGTTGGTGAACAATGTTTCAAGATAGTAAAAAAAATAAAAATACAAATTGAAACTTGCTATGAATACAAATAGGGAGGACTTTGAAAAATAAATGTAAATCGATTTCATGATAAGAATGGGTGATTTACAGTTCTCGTAAGGCACTGCGAAATAAAACAAATATGTCTACCTTTAATTCGTACTAGTATCCATATTTTTTGCTGCAAAATTGAAACCAGTTTTGCGGCCTCAAACTTTGTCATTTAGATTTATTGGATACGTAATTGGGAAACGTGTGGTGCATAGTCAGAATTGAAGTCTGTCTTTGAATCCATGATACGATAACTGATTCCATTTATGGGAAAGTTGGAGAAAAGTAATTGCGACAAACCTTTGTTTTAGCGGTGATAACTTACCAAGGCACTTTTCTAGTGGACACGAAAATATTCTGTCCACAATGACCATATAATGGCATCCACCTATCGGTTGCATTGTCATGTGTCAAAAGCTCACATTGTTCTGCCCAATGTTGAGCTGTTTTCTGAGCACCTGGATGCCAATTCTGTAAAAAAAGTACTCGCCAAACATAACAGACAATAATTTTTTTCATGAAATATTTGTGCTCTGTGGAAGTTTGTCTTTTGTGGGAGGAAAAAGTCAACATCCATACAGTGTTTACATTTTCAATCCCACACACGCAGTATAGAGCTCAAATTTCCTAAACTTTACTGTTTTCCCATTCATGCATTCCACGTTATGAACTCATTAGTCATTTCTTCGCACGGATTACTCATGCAGTTTATGATATTATACTAGGAATTTTTTACCATTTGCAGCATATTAGACGCTCTTGGTATCACATGGCCCCGAAAGTAGTTGTGAACGGAAACAATTTTACGCTGAACTCTTTTAGACGTAGTGACCAGCATTTTCTTGGGCAGCTTTGGTCCATAGACCCTTGGCACTGTAGAATACCGTATTACAAACCAAATGTTTGAAATAGTCTAGATCACTATATGAATACAGTAAGTACTATCATAAACTTACTTCTATCATTTCTCCAGCCACTACAAGTATGCTCAGCAATAACAAAACAGAATACTATGAGGACAAAACTGGACACAAAAAATACTCGTGCTGACATTTTGAAGAGAAAAACTTTCCACCTCTGATCAAGATCTGATAGATTGCACGATTTGAGATGAACTGCATCATTCATAAGACAGAGATTTCACGGATACTACACTTTATTTTGAGTACTGTATGAAGTATTTCGTTAAAGCTGATATGGCATGTACGCAAAAAAATTGTGTATGCATGAGTAGACATTGTAGGTAAGTTAAACGGACAGGACAGGGTGATATAAACCTTCTTTTAGCATTGCCTACTTGCCTTACTTTCGGTGCGTAGGAAGTTGCTCATTTTTCAGTGCAGGAGTAACACAAGACATGTTATCCAATTTGTGCAAGCAGTAGCAAGCAAACAATGCTACAAGGGCAATAAATTTTCTTATGGTAGTGACAATGCAATAAAGCTTCAATTAATAGCAGCTAGGTTGTTAAACTTGATTCAATAAGTAGATGAAAGTCAGCAACACCTTGAAAAGATAATTTTAAGATAAAGTCACGACTAACGTACTCTATCTATCCCGATTCCCAATGCAAAAAACAAATTTAAAGCTATAGCTTTAGCTATCCAACGATCTGATACAAAACAAAGAAGCATTAACTCTCCAAGAAAGCTGTCGGATCAATTTGAGTCTAGTTTTCATAATAATGTGGGATGAGACTATTTTTGCGTCCACAATTGGAGCAATGAAATACATACAAAAGATGCTTAGCTAAGTAAAAATAGCAGTATGGTTAGGTCATGCATGCAATTGAATAAAATTACGTGGCTTATGTGTTCCAGATTTACAAACAGGGCACTCGGATTTCAAAAGTGATTAAAGAAAAAATATTTTTAAAGCTGACTTTTATTTGGATCATGATGAAATGGATATTTTGGTATCAAGTGGAAAAATATGCAGAACTTGTAGACTGCATGTCTCAAAGGCGAAGATGCGTGGCTTACACAATATAGAATGTATTACGCCTAATTACTTCTGGCATTTTACATGTGTAAGTGCTTGTTTGTTTTTACTAATGCAACATGACCTCATCAAAATTAAAATGAAGTGAGCACAAATGCATCGTCACAGCACTCCCGAGCTGCCCCTTTTCTTATTAAGATCAGCATTTCATGTAATTTAGTATATGAGAAGCGTTAAGGATAAAGTAGTTCTCGACCGAATTCAATGCAATCAATCCTTCAGCGTATGCTAATCTGTTAGATAATTCGATTTATACCATAATTTAACACCCACACAGCCTCACAATGAAAGAGTTCAGAGCATGAGAATAATAGGATGCAAATTATGAAGGATAAATTGAGATAAAATCTTATATATATGACCAGGGACAGGTGGGGATTTATGAAGGTTGTATTTTAAAATACGTTTTATAAAGTGGTGAGATGCAATTTCTCAATGCAGTAAAAAAGCATTTGCTTCTGGGGTGCGAATGATAAAAGTCCGTGATATGAATACAATCCTAACAATGATATGACTTTAGTATAATAATGCAGAGAGTAGGTGTATGAGTTCTTCTGTGTGTCTGTGCATGCATTCCCGAAAAATGTCTGCAGTTAATAATTTTATTGCCTGACATGGACTCAAAGCATACGCTGATTATAAACATGCGTTGAAAAAAATTTAAAAATTCTCCTATATGGAAGTTTACTGTCATCAAACTCGATCATTTATTTACCATATAAGCAAGAGAAAACTTGATTAAGAAGTTGCAGCTGTTTTTTAACCCGGCTAGATTGCCATAAGATATAAAAACTACGGTATGTAAGATCTCTACATTGAATAGTTTGGGGAATGCGAACTGTGGGATTCTACACAGAAACTAGAAATTGAAAGGATCAGTTTCACGATCAAGCTTCAGTGTGACAGCCAACATTTCTTTGTCTGCATCCCATTTGGCATCACCAGCCTACAAGTTATTCACATGCAAAAATTATCTTAAAATAGTACAAGATAACTGAGGAATAAAAAATACATTTTTGTCGGCCTTGATCGTTAAGTGAACTTGGCGTTTAAATTCCCAGTTTCTTACCCTCGGGTTTACTGGATGGGGAAGACACATATTAAGGAAAAAATTGGGCGATTGTAAATTTAATGTTTCTCTTTGCAAATTGATTTTGATGTCATCAAAATTTTCTCCTGGTAGCAGAATCTCAACTACTTGGGACTCACAGCTTGCACTTCCATTATGTTTGTTTCCCATCTGTATTAAAAATTAGCATGCAATATAGAAATAAAATTCCATAAACGCAAGCAATTAATCATTCAATATACTAGAGAGTGTAACATACCTACCTGCAGAAAAATGTCTTCTGTATTTACGCTTTGCCGATAAAACATGTTGTACTCGGGTACTTGCCTGGGATCTTGAATTTCACAAGACTCGCCAATTACTGCGGTATGTTCAGAAGAACTAGCAGCTTCATCCGGCTTCCAAATAGCAGTGCGATCAAGTGGGCGAACAATTATACCACTGTCCCTACTTGCCAACGTTTTTGTCTCTCCAAGTCCAGGGTTGTAATAACTACCAGGTCCTATAATGATGTTGATGTTTTGAAATCTTTGTTACATACTCAAAAATCCGTTATTCGCATTATTATGGATCCATATAGCATACCTGCATTTGCTATGCTTGAAGTTCTAGTTTGACTTGATTCTGCACTTTCGTTTTCAATAGCAACAATTTGTTTGAAAAAATTATTCAATGCGGTTATGTTCGGTGCATCCATATTGTAAACCATTAATAACTTTTCTGGCTTCTGAAAATATATTTCGTATCTGATTGAATGCTTGCGATTTTTGTATGATTGAGATTATGATCATAGAAGAGGATGGATGAGAATGAACAAAAAAATTTTCAAAACATTTCAAACAGTGAAATAAATACTACTAATCGACTACCAAGACAACTTCTATTGCCTGTCAAAAAAATAGTCTGAAACAGGGCTTATGTACCCGTGCCCCCCTTTTTTGTGGATCCACTGTATCCGCTGTATCTGCTGTATCCGCTGTATCCAAGATTTCCTTCGAACGTATTAACTGATTGACTCAAAGTTTTGCGCACGTTTAGATTACGCAAAAGTATGAAGAAAAATTGTGAATGGGAACTATCAAAAAATGCATAAGTTATATTAAAGATGCTGATGCTTATGGTGACTATTTTAAAGATGGATGATGGAAAGATTAAGTTAATTTGCGAATGTTTGTGTATGAGAATAAACATCTCCACACTATTTATGAAGTGTATATATCTTCCGTGAATACCAGAACTATCGTAAAGCCGTAAACTTGGTAAACACACATGGTGAACTGAGCCAAGGCAAATTTTTTATGGATAGGTTGAAATTAAAGTAAAAATAAGTTGATGCGTAAAATAAATTTTATTTCAGAATAACCTACTCATACATTGATGAAAACTGAAATTGAAGTAGATTTAAACTATCTTGAACTACGCAAATTGTAATGCTACTTTAACTGTTTTAACACCTGCATCGGGCTCTACCAGCTTGCACCAGAAATTTTTTCGATTGATTGATCGATAAACATAGGGTCATGGGATTTGAGTGATTTCATATAGATTTTGTAACTGACTCAACCACTGAGACTGAAATTATGAGTGAAAAATTAAAAGCTAAAAATTAACTGAAATGGTTATTTGTAATCATAAAAAAGACATTTTGCAGAGGCAGGAACATATGCAAAAAAATTCTTGAACAAGTAATAGGCTAAGCTAAAAAACTACAGAAACGTAAAATCCTGCAATAAAGGTACGCCATTGCATCAACTTAATACGAGGTTCATATGAGTACAAGAGCGAATGATTTGAGGAATTTGGCGGATACCCTCAATTTGAGAGCGGTGTTCATTTTCAATCAACTGTTCATTTTCAATTCCTAAACCGGAAATGAAAATTTCTGTGTCCCTTTATTTATTGTTTGTTTATGAAACTCTTGTCGATCGTAATTTCGAATTTTGGTAAACTCACAGAAGAAACAGTAGTTCTTGGTGTCCAATTTTTTTTGCTGAAGGTATCATTATTACTTAATTGTTCACTCATTTTTATTAAATGACGCGTGCATATGGTACAAAGTTTGTAAAATTTAAAGTTTTATTTTTTCAGACAATTACTTGAGGAGGTTATCGTTATGGCTGACGATGCAGCTGGAGGAGAGGTCAAACTTTCCAAGAAGTAAGTAATTGCATTCATTATAATTTAAGGATAGTTTGCTTCCATCTGTATAGTTAGTTGAAGTTAGCACGTGGTTATGCTCACTCCGCAAAGGTTCAAACACCCATAATCTGATAGTAGAGTGGTCTGGTCAACCTTTTTAATTCCGCGTATAAGATTAGCATGTGTGAGCGAGTTCGAATACAGTAAAGCTAACAAGCGTGACATAGTCAGCATTGATTTTCTGTAAATCGGTTTTCATGAGCTGTAAAAATAATACAGAGTAGATTGGATTAATTGTCTGGTGAAAATTTGGCAGTTAAGTAGTGTATCCGTCTAATTTTCGTAAACTTTTCTATATTATAGTTTTTCCTGAGAATGTAACAACATGCGAAATCGAAGCTATCATACTTATTTGACTTAAAAACCTTTAATTGGCGTGATACAACAAGATGGGACTTAGGAATATCGTAAGGGTAGGATTCATGACTATTAGTCGTGGCATTTCTTGGGGTGGACAAACGTCTTTCCCTACTTTCTGTATATCTCCCGTGTGCTCCAGCATAGTTCAAAATCGGTCAATTCATCCATTTCTATCTTTAAGAAAACAATTCTGTAGCGTCTCTGTTTCAAAGAGGTAATTTTTGCACTAGATGACTTAATAATAGAACTATAGTATAGTAGACGTTTCATGTTTGAAAGCGCTTTTATGAACCACAGTTGAAATTTATATTTTTTCCGTGCCGATTGTGCTGTAATGATGTGTCTTATTGTTTTTGCATAGTGAACTGAAGCGTCGAATGAAGGCCGAACAAAAGGCTAAAGAAAAAGCTGAAAAGGAGAAAGGTCAGGATAAAAGCTCAGCAGATAAAGCTTCTGGTAAAGTGAAGGTCAATGACGAAGAATTGTCTCCCAATGTAAGTTTCTCCTTATGAACTTTCATTTTTCGCGCTACCGTATTATTTTCCTTATTAAATGATTAAACTGGTTTATTGTATTGATTTGTTTTTTATTTGAAAAGGAGTTCTTTCGTCTCAGAACAACAGCTTTGCAGCAGCTCAGAGATGCGGGAGAAAATCCTTATCCCCATAAATTCACTGTAACTTCATCATTGCAGGATTTTATACAAAAGTATGATCATTTAAAAGAAGGAGAAATTTTAGAAGATGTCATCGTTTCGGTTGCTGGTATGTTGTAAATTTTTTAAAGATGATTGAATACTGTTAACAGTAGATGTGGTGACTAATTTTAAATTCATCATTGCAGGTCGCATTCACGCCTGCAGGGAATCTGGAGCCAAATTGATATTTTATGATTTACGTGGAGAAGGAGTAAAACTTCAAATAATGGCTAATGCCAAGTACTTTTCCAGTTTGGAAGCATTCGAAGCAACTACTGATAGAATCAAGCGTGGAGATATTGCAGGAGCAAGAGGTCACCCTGCGAAGACTAAAAAGGTAAATTAAACCTTTTTACTGAAAAATGTTTGGTGTAAAAATGATGTACACTGAAGTAGTGCGTCTTTTGTGGTGCTTAATGTCTATAATTTTCGTCCATTTTTCAGGGAGAGTTATCATTAATCCCGGTGGAATTCTTAACCCTCACTCCGTGCCTTCATATGCTCCCTCACCTTCATTTTGGTTTGAAGGATCAAGAAACAAGATATCGTAAACGCTACTTAGATCTCATGATGAATTCAGATGTTCGTCGCAAGTTTCAAATTCGTGCTCAGATTATAAGTGAGTCTACAAATTTTCATGATTTAACCCTATAAGTCCCACCCTGTTTACAATTGTAAACACACAACAGTGTATTGCATAAATCGAAACGAACAAATCCATTTAAAAAATTAGCAATTTACGTAATCGTTCTTTGGACAATTTGGAGCA
>Ga0210040_10001105_pt1 | contig 41916 bp, 23 predicted proteins | sample CryGeyCG12114_NA_FD_185462 | JGI IMG/M metagenome (GOLD analysis project Ga0210040, IMG submission 185462) | Groundwater microbial communities from aquifer - Crystal Geyser CG19_WC_8/21/14_NA (SPAdes) (version 2) | ecosystem: Environmental > Aquatic > Deep subsurface > Groundwater | place: USA...
CCCGTTCCAAACAGAGTTTACTAACACAAATTTCATCTTGCGTTTTCAGGTGATTTTAGCTTTAACATGTGCAGCATAGGGCGCTCCCGTTGGTAATTACCTGACTCAGCCTTCGGCTTCGTAACAAACCAAACGAGAATAGTTCCTGAATCCGAACTATTTAATGATAAAAATCTGTTTGTAGTGAAGAATGAAATGCATTTTTATTTTTTTATTGGATTTTTGCAATATTTCTTATGCATGGAATTTCATTCTAAACCTCAAGACTCACAGGCAGTATTAAGTACTTTTTAGAACTATCTATGAGTTTTCAACAGGAGCAATGTTTTAAGGGAAATCTTGATCCCAGTTTTATATATTTATATAATCCCATAAAGAGTGCTTCCAATCTCCTTATCACTTATAACTAGATCGTAAATAGTAAATTGCATGCAAAAATCATTACAAAATTTAAAACACGTTACCTAAGAAGTGTCATCTTCTCTCTTAAAAAGCTTAAAAAACACGGGCAATGATTAAATATTGAGATTTTCCAATTTCTTTCATATTAAAATTTGCATAAAATATATTCTTTAGTCTATAGTGTGATATAACGAGCCTTAGTTCACCTATTTAAAACTATTTTTATCACTACCTTCAAATTACATTTTTATCATAGTTGCGGTTTTTCTGTTTCGTGTATCTTCAAGCGTCTTCCATCTCTCATTGTATGATTTGTGGTGTAGGAATGTATCCGTCTGAAAATGCAGTTATTGGTCCATTCAAGGCAACTGTTTCACTATCCTGCATTTCATTACAAAATTCCTGGTTAATATCATATAATTCTTTCACTATTCTTATCTTCGTTCATAAGTTAGTTTTGACATACAGATGATTTCTCGGACTGTACCACAGCACCTTTTGGTCGGAAAGTATTAACAGCCTCTACTGGCAACTTGACCAATGAAACTTGCCAATCCTTCGAACCATAATCTTTTACCAGCCAAATCACAGTATGTAGTGGTACTTCAATGTATGGAGTTTGCTCTGTTCACAAAATCACAAATTAAATACAATATATGCATGCCACGCGTCCATTTGTTTCGCAGTCACCGTGAAAAATATTGTGTAATGTAGTTCCAACAAAACTACTGAAATATAAAAGGTACCTGGCGATACTTTCAGAAAATGAGCAAGCACACATCTAATAGTAGCTTGATGGCTACAAATGAATAAAGGATTCCTATTCTCATTTGTGTCCAGGGAGGCACTGTACTCTGTCAACACAGGATGTATACGTTGAGCCACATCCTCATATGATTCCCCGCAAGGGTATCTGTAGTAGTACTTATTTTCATCCCGTAGTCTATACTCCTCTGGATACAAGCTTTGCATCTCCTCATACACGAATCCGTCAAAAATGCCCTATCAGTTCACTTTAGTTTAAAAAATATTGCATCCATATTCCCACTATAGTTGCGGGGGTTTATAAATTATGCAGTTTTAATCCAAACTGGTATAGTGCAATTAGTTAGAATTATAACGTACAGCTTGGAGTTCATTCAACTGCGGTTTGGCTTCTCTCTTTGAAGCCTTTATTGCGGCCGTAGTCACCTTTGTTCTTGACAATGTGGACGTCCATAGCTCCAGTTGTGGAGCAAAACTTAAATTGTTAATATAATTGGCGAGCAGTGCGGCATACTGAACTCCTCGGGAAGACAAGTTGGAGTCACCCCCAATTATTCCCAACTGATTGTTCTGTGTCTCCCCATGCTATAGTTGAGTTAGAGGACATAATTAGCCAGTGTTTAATTACAGACGAAATGAATAAAAAGTTTTAAGAAAATGGGATGCTTTTCAAATAGTAGTTGCAGTTGGTAGGTCGTTAGTTATAAGAAAATGATAAAATTGTTAATTACCCGGCTCAACAAAACAACCGTTTTGGAGTTACAGGCAAAGGAATCGGCCAAAATCATTGGAGCATCTTGAGGGCCTTGGATGGTCAATTCTGAGAGTATTAATTAGCAAATTATGTTTAATTAGCGGTCTGCACTAAAGCATTTCATTAGGTCTTGGTCTCGGTAAAATCAAACAAAATATTCGGAACTTTAGTTAGATACGCATCTATTAGAGCTTATTTAGTTAGTTTTCTAACGTGACACATTTTAACTGAAAACTTTATTTCATACCTTGAGCTGACTCAGGCTCTAAGATTTCCGAGTTCGGGTTAGGAGTAGGTGACATTTCTGTATTTGTACCGCAAGTAATTAGTAAGTTTGCCCTCACGACTTGTTTGCAGAAGTAGATGTGAACTTGTACAACGGTAGTTAGAATGCTACGTGTATTCCAGGATTCACTTGCACTATAATACACTGAGTAGTTTCCAATAGTTTGCAAAATGAATCAGTAATACGTAGATTAAACTTCCAGTGAGGACCTGAAAATTTTACAAGCATCATCTTTGTCAGTTTCTTGAAGACAACGTTTTTCAATCATCCCTGATTGATTATGAGAATACTCATGCAATGAATGGGAGAAATATTTTATCACTTAATTTAAATCATACCATGTCCTTCAATAATTGAGAACATGCCTCAGTGTAGTGTAGTGTAGTGGGCTGATAATAAATAGCAACTAAAGTATAAACTGAGGAGTCCGTCCTCATTTTCTTTCAACGTTAAAATTTGTGACTGAAGATAACACAAATGTGCTTCCATGTATACATATTTAGGCAAAAATAGCAACACATGCTTACATGAGAAGAGTCAAGATATTTCTAGTTACTTGAGCTGGTTGGCTGACCTTACATTCATGAAAAATTGTTGTGCGTCTAACAACAGGAAAGAAAAGTCACCTCTCCAAGGCCTTATTCAGTTTTTCATTAGAAATATATGGTAATAGAAGAGTAGAGAAGAAATATTGTCTTACTGGTCTGACTGTGTTTGTGTTTACAATCAAACAGCTGCAGCAATGAACACAAGACCGCCCCCATTGCCTCCATATCACAATCACTATAGTTTATATATTTAATAGTGTTTTTTTCATTCCAATGCTGTGAGATTGGTTTATAATTTAACCACATACATAATATGCATGCATAAAAATTAAAATTTTTTTAGTGAACAATAAAGTCCATTGATGATTCTTGTAATTGCGACTTAAATGATGATATGGGAGGAGGAAAAATATTTATTTTACTTATTTTAAAAGCATAATACAGAAGCATTCTCCTTTTTATGTAAATAAACACATTTTGCTATCAGTGCAGTAATTATTAATGTGCTCTAATTACATGAAAGAGTAAATTTTTATAGTCCCAGACCCCAGACATATAATTCGATTCAAAATTCACAGTTTGCGCTACTAAAAATGTTCACTCATAGCTTTATGAGCACATATTGATCTTAATTTTACTGTATAAGAAAATGTAATGAAGAATTTGCACACTCAATCAGTTGAGGACGCATATTCCCTTTTAGTTCAAAACAATTAATTTTATCAATATAGTATGCTTACTTATAGATCCATATACAGAATATTTAAGTCCTTTTTTCCTATGCTTCCAATCCAATGTGCATTATAACCAAGTTTTGAAACCTAGATAAATCGCACAAGACGGAAATCCACAATGTTGTTTTAGGAAGTGAACTCTGAATGTTGAATATGGCGATCCGCGATACTTTGCCAATGAATTGATGCTTGGAACTGCAAAGCTTATTGCTTTAATGGTCTTTCTTTAAGCCTACAATTCATGATACAAAGTAGCTATAATTTTTTAGTGAGTTACCAAGTAAAATGATAATGTAATTATTAATAAGTGTTTACGCAAGTAGTAAGCATAAACTGACATAATTATCGTCATAAAAGTGTAACAACGATGTTGATGATGATGGATTGATATGGAGGACAGCTGGTATTATATGCTTATCCATTCTTTTTTGCATGCCATTGGAATAAGTCATATAGAACTCATACCTTGATAAGATCAATAAATATTAGTAGAGAGTATAACAGAGTAGCAAAATCATTTAAATGGAATATGGAACGTCGGTAATGTAACCCCTATGTACTAACTCTATCTTATTTAAGCCAAGGTTGACGTCTACCAGCTCCATGTTTTTATATTCGCTCAAATTCTGAAGTGTACTTTGTACCTTAACTAACTGATGTCCTTTTGATTCCGGTCATTGCACAATGTCATGCATTCCCTGTACTCAATTATAATCTTTGGTTTTCAATTATATGCCAGACCCACAGCAAGCAATGAATGCTAATATTGGGATGATGGCTTTGCAAGTTTAGAAAATACATAAATGAATTGCACATCATGAGCAAAAGGCTTGGCAAAATGCAAAATTGGGGCTTATTTTTATTATTAAATAAAAAGTAATTCAAAACTACGAAAATTGAGCTTTTTTAAGTAGAGACGGAAGATATTATATGCGATATTTATATCTGCAGGGTGCATATGCAAAAGCATAGTTCAACAAAGCTAGAGATTCAAGTCGATGAATTTAGCCATAGATTTTTCGCAAAGTAGGTAAAGTTAATCCCGCTCCAGCTCAAATATCCCCATGCCAAAATAGGTTACGTTTTATTGAGTAGAACACTGTGAAACGTGCCCTAAATTCGTTCCTTTTTGTCAGTCATTCGTGTCCGGCACGGTGTTTGACATTTAACTCAACTTTTCGAATTTTATTCACTGAGATAAAAATCGCGGTTGGGTGTTTTGAAACATTTTTTATTTTAACTGACCGATTAAGATTTATTTGCACATAACTAGGTTGACCTTCTAACGGGATTTCGTTGAGGAAATTGGCTTTAAGTTGGTTGTGTGATCTTCCGTATATTTAATTTAATAGTTTCAAAGTTACGACGTTGAACGTTCAATTTTTATATTTTTCATAATTCCCGTTGCTGTATATCGAAAAGGTGATTTTTTAAACTTTTTGAGGCTGCATATATTTATTGTAATTTTAGCGTTTAGAATTGAATTTGGATTGCATTAATTTACTATTCTGTAATAGTTTGTGGTTTTCTCATTGTCAGAAACAAAATAATGCCGTCCGATGCCAGAAAAAAGAAGGAGGCGGCGAAAAAGCTAGCCGCTAAAGGAAAAGGAAAAAAACCAGTTCAAAATGGACATGGAGATGGACTAACTAATGGGACTAATGGAGCGGATACGGAACCACTTAGTCAAGAAGGTTGTGGCTCTCATATTTTTTCTGCTAATATTTGTCACCATAACTGTCTAAAGAATTGCCAATTGACTGTTCAATCTATTTATTTAGAAATATTGTGTCGGAAGCTAGAAGAAGATGCTAGATTGAATTCTGAAGCAAGAGCATGTACTGGTGTTCTCGGTGTTCATCCCAAATCCAGGGATGTCAAGATTGATAATTTATCTATTACATTTCATGGTGTGGAGCTGATCAACGATACCAAACTCGAATTGAATTGTGGTCGGAGGTACGGATTGATAGGATTGAACGGTAGTGGTAAATCTACACTACTTGCTGCGATTGGAAACAGAGAAGTACCAATCCCGGACCATATAGACATCTATCACTTGACTAGGGAGATTCCAGCAAGTGAAAAAACAGCTCTACAGTGTGTTATGGAGGTCGATCAAGAAAGGATACGTTTGGAAAAGCTTGCTGACGAGCTTGCTTTGTGTGAGGACGATGGTAGGTCGTTGCCGCTAATAGTGGGTTCTTGAAGTTATAGGTAGAATAGGCACAAGTTTTTTGAATGACAAGTATCTTAAAATCATTTGGAGAGTATCCTACAACAACTACTGAAAATACTACTTCCCAACGCTCAGGTTTACATGATAAGCCGCGATTAATCGAAATAATTTCGAAATCGAAATTTGATTTTATATTATTATGGAATTGAGCATGGGAAAAATTTCCAAAAGGTGACCTACCTACATATAACTACGTGTGGGGGGAACTAATAGCTTAGGAGTTTATTCATTATTGAGCTTCTCAAACTTCATTTATCTTATATGTCAATTAAAAAAACTCGTTCCCCAAATTTTGTTTTTCTATTGTAAGTGAAAGCAAACTTCTTATTTCTGAATTTCTAATCTCAATGGAAACATGATGATTTAATTTTAGAGTCTCAGGAACAGCTAATGGATGTGTACGAACGATTGGATGACATTTCAGCTGATACTGCCGAATCACGAGCAGCGTATATATTGAATGGTTTGGGTTTTAATCGTGAAATGCAGATGAAGAAATGCAAAGACTTTTCTGGAGGATGGAGAATGCGTATAGCTTTAGCTAGGGCTCTGTAAGGCGTAAAATATTTGTATTTGTATTTTTGTTTCACGTGTCACCAGTACTTTATGTTATTAATTGATTAATTCTTGTGTTCTTATTTTTCTAGGTATGTGAAACCACATTTGCTGTTGTTGGGTGAGTCTTATCAATCATTAGAACTTGTTACAAAGATGAAGAGCAAATAGATCTCCCAAGTTCATTTGTTCATTTAATTTTAAGATGTCAAGCCGGATATGAGTATAGAAATAGAACATAGCTATAGCTTGACTTTTTTCCAATTTCTATAGACGAGCCCACTAATCATTTGGATTTGGATGCGTGTGTATGGCTTGAAGAAGAGCTAAAGACATACAAGAGAATTCTTGTAATCATATCTCACTCGCAGGATTTCATGAATGGTGTTTGTACAAATATCATGCATTTGGAATTTGGCAAATTGAAGTATTATGGCGTAAGTAGCATTTTGTTTGAGTTGGAATGTAAACATATTGACATTGGTACATATGGTTTTGGGTTTAGGACTTGATATAATATACTATGCTTGTTTATACAGGGAAACTATGATATGTTCATTCAAACAAGAGAAGAGTTGTTGGAACATCAAATGAAGCAATACAATTGGGAGCAAGATCAAATTGCTCATATGAAGGTAAGCACGTTCAATTTATTTTGTTCAAGGGAGTTTGTCATTGATCTTTTATTTACTCATGTTTATCAGACATATTTAGTGATGATAAAAGGCCGATGAAAAGTTGTTTAGGAATTCAGAGAATAGCAACTGTTTTGTCTCGTTTTGTGTAATATTGCATCATGTGGTTCCAGTTGTTTTCTGGAAACTGGGTGTTTGTGTTGTGCATAGCAAGAATGGCATAGCTCTTGTCGTTTTCTGTTGATTTCTAAAGCGACAATGTTCAAATTGTCTGAAGCGATTTATTTCAATTTCTGAAAATGAAACAGTAATATCTACAATGATGTACAATGTAGAGTACACATTAGTTTTTTTCATTAAAATTATTTAACACTGATCTTATTTGCTGTAGAATTACATTGCAAGATTTGGTCATGGTAGTGCAAAACTTGCCCGGCAGGCACAAAGTAAAGAAAAAACTTTGGCGAAGATGGTTGCTGGTGGCTTGACAGAAAAAGTAAGGTCCGAAAAAACTGTTTCGTTCTACTTCCCATCATGTGGTAAAATTCCACCTCCAGTTATCATGGTCCAGGTGAGCATGAATCATGAATGATGAATGAACTGATAAAATCAAACTATTTAATGGTTGCATTAAACTAATCCCTAAATAAAATATCTTTTTCACAAAGAATGTAAGTTTTCGCTACAATGACCAAACTCCGTTCATCTACAAGAACTTAGAATTCGGGATCGACTTGGACACTCGTTTAGCATTAGTCGGTAAGAATTCAAAAACCGTCAATTACTCATTTTATGAAACATGAGCATACCAGTACCAGTGTATTAGCTATGCTTATTTGACTTTGACTAATGCTATTATAATATTGATTTTGTTCTGTAATTACGCAGGTCCAAATGGAGCAGGGAAAAGTACTCTCTTAAAGCTAATTTTTGGGGAGCTGATTCCCACTCACGGGCAGATCAGAAAAAATTCTCATCTACGATTTGGGCGTTATCATCAACATCTTCATGAGCTGCTGGATTTAGACATGTCTCCATTAGATTATATGATGAAATGCTTCCCGGATATTAAGGAAAGAGAAGAAATGAGAAAAATCATTGGTAGATATGGATTGAGTGGAAAACAACAGGTGCGTACATTTGATAATGAGCAAACGGTTACGAATTCGCAGTTGAAGAAACCTCGTTTCGACCGTCAACTGTTTTTTTGTTGTTTTTTTTGCAGACAAGTCCTATACGACAGTTGTCTGATGGTCAGAGATGTCGAGTAGTATTTGCATGGCTGTCACAACAGGCTCCTCATCTACTACTACTTGGTGAGACCAATTTACTTTAGTCCTTGTTCATTCGATTATCAAAAGGATATTTAAATTCTAACATCTGTTGATTTATGTTTACAGACGAACCTACCAATCATTTAGATATAGAAACAATTGACGCACTAGCAGAGGCTATTGCTGAATATGAAGGAGGATTAATTCTTGTGTCTCATGACTTCAGACTTATATCTCAAGTAAGAGCATTTTAAACTGTTGCGCTGATTGACATCGTGAAGAGACGGTAAATTAATTTGCTTGCTACGATTCTAACTTACCTAATAAAATGTTTTTCGTAGGTGGCTGAAGAGATTTGGATTTGCGAACACCAAAAAGTAACCAAATGGGAAGGCGACATTCTGTCTTATAAAGAACATTTGAAGAAACGTGTTTTAGCACAAAATGCTATAGAAACGAAAAAGATAGTTAAAGTAAAAAAATGAATTTAGGTGACTCAAATTGCGAATTCTTTAGCGGAACATCTTGAATGTATTAATTACGACATCCAACCAACGGTGAACTAATGTAATGCTAGCTAATGTGTAAATATCTTTTGCGGTTATGTTTAAAACGGTATCAATAAAAACACGGCTTTTGGATTACTCGTTTTAAATTAATATTGATTTTATTTCCTGTTTCATGCACTATGACATCACCTGTAAATACGACCTACGTAATAACAGTAATTAGGACTGAGCTGTTATGACACTGATTGGCTTAACATTTAGCATCTAAAATTGTTTTCAAGGAAAGCAATAATGATTCATATTAGAATAAGTTCAGTCTGTCTGACATTATTTCGAACCGTGTCGACCAAGACCACAAAAATTTGCATTGAGATTTGCGCAGACTTTATTCCCAAGCTGTTGCAGACAGATACAAGAGATGTCAACTAGTTAACTTCAGCAATTTGTATGCTAGCTTAGCTATCAAGCAATAACGGACAACATTATTCCACAGTGATGTCCACATTTCCTGAAATACGCTTGGCTATTTTAAGAGCGAATAAAAAATGAACCAAAATTTTTTATAGAGAAAGAAAGATAAAATATCCAGTAATTTACATTCGAAAAATTTTGAAACGGTAATGGAATTAAACAAATTAACTATGGCGTTCATCATCTTGTACTACAACTTTTTTGCTGACAATCAGTCTGAAGAAATGTTCATTTGCGCGAATCCAATAAGTGCCTTGTCATCGGGTGTTTCAGTTGGAAGGCAACCAGAATTCTATATAGACAAAAGATTTTAAAAATCAGTTTTGCCAGATTTAATTTTTCTGCGAAGAAAAATGGGAAAGATTATGTGATACGAGTTACCAGAGCGAAAGTCAAAGTTTTCACTTTGTCTCGAGTCGCGATCAGTTTTTCCAGACTTTCTGCAATTGAGGCCACGTCTTTACTTTCCACTAGTCCAGCTGTAACAAGCTCAGATGCAATACCTTCAGCGGAATCCTTTCCAGGTATATATTCGAATCGTATATCGTTTAGTTCTCGGCGATTATTTCTGAAAAAATGCCCATAATAGTTTACATTATGCAAACTTTTTCTAGAATACAAGTCCTTTGATACTCATATGCGTGAAACGTGACGTAATGTTTAGTTATTGTAAAACCGTTACCTCATTCGTAGAACTAGATTCACTGTGGGCTCAACCGGAGGCTTTTGCTTATCTATAGGCGCATTTTGGACAGCTTGACTTTCAGGAATAGACTCAGGCGGTGCCTCTGAGGCAGGTTGTGAAGGTTCGGAAGCCGGAGCATTGTCTTTGGAGATAAGTGCGTTAGAAGGAGGAACACCGGATAAGACGGCTGGCTCACTTGGCCTCCTACCTGTGCTAGGAGGAGTGTCTGAGGGAGTCGCATCTTCATACAATCCCGTCGAGGAATGTCTTCTTTCTACTTTTTTCTCGCCATCTTCATCATCAGACCAGGTCCACTCACCACTTTCTGTTCTATACAGTTTACCACTAGCGCCTGGTGGTTTTTTCGATGATTTGGAAACTCTAACATCTAGACTAGGTCCGACAGACAGAAGGGTCTGTTGAACAAACTTTTTATCTTTAGCCTTTTTAAAAAATGGGTGCTTTAACAATTCCGTTGCCGTCGGTCGCTTGGTTGGATCCTTTTGGAGACAGTCGGAAATCATTTTTCGTATTGTCCTCCCATAGATTTTATATTGGTCTTTCTCCTCCGTTCCTGTGTCTATGGTTGGCGGATCATTTTGCAGGGTCAACATTAAGACCTTCATTGGAGGATATTTATGATACGGGGCTGTACCAGTTACCATTTCAATAGCAGTGATACCAAAGGACCTGGGAATGAAAAAGCATACGGTGACTTTGACTTTCGACATAAACTCGTCAAGGTTTAGTATACTGTGTATATAGTATATCTATTTCTATGACTGTGCTAGAGCAACTAGAGCTGATTACAATACACTAAATGGTCAATGTCCAAATCAATGGACCAAATCAAAATCAAAACCACTAATAAAAAACAAGTCTAGAATTTAGGTTGAACATTGATTCTTTCAACTTACCATATATCGGCTTTATAATCGTATCCGTGATCCTACCAAAATAATTATGATAAACATAATTGACAAACACATGCTTGTTACTAAACCCAAATTGTATGAGAAAATTACTTACTTGTTCCATCACTTCCTGTAAATTGAAAAGACCAATTTGTAAATTATTTGCTCAATGTCAAACAAAAAGTTACGAAAAAACTGCAGAAAATCTATTTCCATTTCTTACTGGTGCCATCCAACACGGAGTTCCGACAAATGTATGCCGCACTTTTTGTCGGGACAAATCTCCACCCGTTGCCAACCAAGCGGACACTCCAAAGTCGGCAATTTGAACCGTTCCATCTTCCCCTAACAGGATATTTCCAGCCTTCACATCTCTGTAAATTTATACCAAGTGAACTCAATAAAAAAACTCGCAACTTGATACAACAACGAAACATGGAAGTTAAAGTAAGTATAAAGTTCAAATATGCTTGTCACCTGTGAATTTGGCCATTAGAATGAAAATACTCGAGTCCCTTCAAAACTTCTTTGAGGACAGTGGCGATCGTTGGCTCATCAAAGACTCCATGTTTACTATCACTCACTTTCATACGATGCTTGATAATATCAAGCAAAGAACCACCCTCGAGTAATCGTAACACTAACCACAACTCTTCTTTCACTACGAAAGATGTATAATAATTAACAACATTTTCGTGATGGCATGAAGACATTGCATGGATTTCTTTCTGCAAAAACAAAGATGATAGTTTACTTTTTTGGCCTTACTTATAGTTTGCTAACAACATCACTCTTCAGGACAGAATAACTTTTCTATTTTTTATTTGCCAAAAAAATGCAGTTAAACTAGCATTGTTTACAATAATTCTCAAGAAACAGTATTAAGAAGCTCATAAATCGTGTGTGTATCCCATCACATACAGCGAACATGAAATATTTAAAGAAGGACGTACCAAAAGCTCGTCCATTGAAGTGTTCCATTTTTCCAGATTTATTCGCTTGATTGCACATTTCTCTTGTCGGGGAACGCAATAAGCTGCATGGACTACAGCAGTTGCTCCTACTCCTGTGAGGAAAAATTAAAATTCATTAAAGCTGACAAATAATTTGCAAAACAAGGAAACCGACAACAAAAACCCGAAATGCGTATTACAAATGAACATAATGACAAACCTATGACTTCTTTGAGCTCATACGATTCCTTATCGTTCGGCCATTTTGCTGGGGCAGGAGGAGGAACTGCAGATGACGAAGATGACGATTCTGCAGCCATTTTCGACGGCTGATTTTGACTTTTGTGGAGCTCCTCCAAGTTTTTTCCCAGTGCATTGACCAAACCCAAACTCCTTCTTCGAATACTGCCGCCTGAGAGAGAGGATGGCTTAGTGGACGGTTTACTCGGTGGGTAGTCGACAGACTGTGAACCAGCGAGTGGTACATGATGAGGACCACTTGGCTGGCCTTCAGAGACGATAAACTGTGGAGGGTCAACAGAGGATGATTTTCGCCGGAAAGTGCCCGGTGATCCCGGAGGCATTAAGCCGGGAGATATTTTCCTAAAAAAGTAATTCAGGATGATTAGAAAACTTGAATTCCGGTTAGATTCACAAGTAATGAAAACAGTAAGTAGAGTAATTAACGTCTAATTAGCACATTCCACTGACAATTTCACTAATTGAATCAAGGATAAGATCGTTTTGTAGATCTCTATAAAGCTAACTATGAAACTGGCTGGATGCAGATATGAACTTTAGAGAGTGTGAAGCGAATGACTAAAGTGGCATGAAATCATACCATTGGAATTGCATTAAAGTATTAGCTGTATTGCATGCATTATGTGCATTCATGGAGGCCAAGAAGGGATAGTTAGTTATAGTTCAGTTAGTGCACCAGGACCAGGGATGCTTAAGAAGTAAAAATAACCCGCATATTTGTATTTGTGTACATTCGGGATTGGGTCGACATGTATCGTGGAAAATATTGGACTTGGAGTAAAAATTTCAGTTGATGTCGTGTATACACTAGCAGTACAAAAAATCTAGTTGGATATAAATAGCGCATCAAAGAACAGAGAATACAAGTAATCGATGAAGAAAGTGAATGACAAAGTTAGGTACCCAATGCGAATGAAACTGGAGAGATTTCGTAATACTATAAGCTATCACGGAATGGAAAACAATAAGAGTCTAAAAGCATTGCACAATAATTCGGGCTTGATTATGCATGTGCAACTAAAACTGTTGTTCTTTTCATCTCATTCCATACTATACACTCAAATTCACGATTTAAAGCTAAACAATTCAAACCTGGAATCATCAGCAGATGAGGTTAAAGAATCCCGAAACTTAATAACTTTTCTCGGCAACTTTTTAAACATTGTATTTAATCGATTTCTAAAAAGAATATTCAATGAAAATAAAAGACTTGATTGATCTAGATTTTTAGGTAGACTCAAAGACACGACAACACGTTCAAGGGTTTATAAAAATTATACTTGACTGATTAGGAAAATTCATTTTTTCTGCTAACTATGAGTAATTTTATTTATCAGCAAGATGAAAACGTTTAAAACTGGTGTAGCAAAAAATAAAATCTTAATATCATCTTAATTAAATGAATGTGTTTTGAACGTAACCTTTCAATGTTAGCTATCTTTTACTCACCATACACGAAAACTATACTAATCTATCTCAAGAAACGAAACGACCCTTGTTAGTATAGTGAAATGTATTAACCTATCACGATGTGACGTTATGATTGCAATTACAAGCGTATCATCTGGAGAAAAAAGACCATTTTAACTTTTCTTCATATCCGACGGATAGATGGCCCAGACAGAACTAACATAACTCTTCAATCCCTAAGCTAATAGTAAAAGTAATTAGTATTAGATAGATAGTTTAGATAGATAGAGTAATTAGTATTAAGTATTATAGTTATGCGATGCGTATACTAAAATTTCTAAAGGTCGTACTCCTAATGTTTGCCTTGACTGCTGCTGTTGGTGTTGGTTATAAGGCTATGTTGACAGATCTACGATTTATTGCGTTTGGTGTACCTGAACTCTTGAATTTCAACCATTAAAGTGACATCTTAAAGTAGCTAATAGTGCAAAAAGCAAAAAGTGTCAAAATGTTCAATTTCCAAGAATAAATGGTCGATTTGCATATGAAAGATTAGGAATATCACACAAAATTGCGCTTTTAGTTAGATTCACAATGTAAAGAGGGAAGAGAAAATATAAACTATACCATAGCCCATACAGATAAATGAGTTGTTGCATACAAATTGACTCAAATATTTAATATTGTTGCAGGTTTAATTGGTTTATGTAAAGTATGATGCTTGTCTCAAAGAATTTTTTCCGTATTCGAAAAGTGGAATTCTCCAGCAGGGTGTGATTATAGTAGTGGTGTATTTTTGCATACAACAACTGTATTTGGTTAAGATTTTATTACTTCCGTGCAAACTCAAATCACAGTGCCGGGGCGGGGGAACTAGCGTAATGCACAGTTGCAAGTAGACTGGTCGGATTTCCAATTATTGTATTGTTTTTTCAACTGCAATAACTGCATTTTATAAAGAAATACAATACTCAACAGTCCACCCCATATATGTATACTAAATAATCGGTCCTGGTTTGACAAAAAATATTGGATATGAATTGGCTAAACTCAATTCAATTAACTTGAGTTATGGAAGCTTCAAAGATAAAAGTGCATGTTCAACCCTGTTACGAATTAATTATCAATCCAGCTACAGAAGCACATTTTAACCGGTCGATAGGAAGTTAATATTTGAACTTGAACTGGTGCAAGCTCTAATTTATTGATGATAATTAATTCAAGAGTTCGTTTTGCTGCTCACGGCGCCCTTGTGTGCGTTAAAAGTAGAAACGAGGAAACAGAAAACTAACATATTGGGCATCAGTTAGTTAATTTTGATTATGCCAATGTCATTGTTGCTGCTTGCATGTATTGGTTCCATTAAATCACTCAATTCTTTGCTAACTAAATCCATACGACTGGGTTTAAACATGACTTTCACATTCTTTATAACAATTATGCATGCATGTGCCCAATGTTCAAGTCAGCGTATTGGTGTGTCCAACGCATATGAGCTAATTACAATACTGAATTATTTAACAAACAAAGGCTGCTTGAGTCTCGGTCTCCATCACAGTTCAAATCTGCACATCGAGTTCCTCTGGGACCGTCCCAGACTGGGAGTTGCATTCCATAAAATCCGCGCATGTACTTGGCAGTCAGCACTGATAATTAAAAATCATGCGTATGTAATTTGATGATATTGAAGAATTGAATAATTAATAAACTATTCATTTCATTCGGCCAGTTTAGAATCAATAAAGAAATGAATGAGTACACTCACTTAGAGTCAATACAATACCTGCTAGCATTCATTTACGAAATTATGGCATTACAACCGCGTCACATTTCACATACATATGACGAACTTTGACGAACTAATACTAGTGAGTGACACCAAAAAACATGGTTCACTTTCTCGACCACCTATATTGTATTGAATTATAGACACGAAGTTTTTGAAACAAATGAGCAGTTTACTTGTACTGCATGCTTGAAACGAAACTAGGTTATTTTAATGGCAATTTCTCCCGACGTGGTCCAAGCTTTGGAAACAAGATTATTTACAGAATCCACCAACAAAAGACTAAATGCCCCGGAACTAAGTCACAGAGTCGTAAACGTCGTAAGATAAAACGCTTCATTATCACATAGAAGTTATTGTTGTTTTTTTAGTTGCATAAAGAGACAGAGACTTTTCAGTAAACTCACACTGACTGAACACAAAGTGCAGAACTAGCAGAACACTACATAATTATTAGTGTTCTGCTAGTTCTGCACTTTGAACTTAAATTTTAATCACTCGACTCGAATTAATTCAAGTTTAATTAAATTCAAAAATTAAAATTCAAGTTGAATTATTCAACCAATCAATCGAATATTAAGCAATTAGGGTTGCTTACCTAGTGCTAAATTTCGTAGAAAGTCGTGCACTTCCGTTTGATGTCATTTTGATATTCTGATGTTAAAAATCCCCCTTATTCAAAATGGATCCTCTTGTTTTGACAGTTAATATGATCCACTCCTCAGCGATGGATGGTTTGCAACTTTTATTTTATCACGAACCAAAAGTTACCAGCTACGAGTTGAAAGTTTTGTGTCCGACCGAACCAGCATTGCAACTTAACAAAACTACTTCCAATAATATTCCTCCAAAAACCTATCTATCTTGGTTTGAATCCTATTAATTAATAACTTCCGAACTACCAACTAGTTATACAGCGTTAAATAAAAGTACAAAACAATTCTAAAAGCTGACTAAATTCTGGACTGGACATACATGTCCAGCGGAGCACAGAATTGATAGTGATACTGATCAAATAGATTCCACCAAAAATGCTTTAGATACAAAATATCCTACACGGAACTGTACATATGCAATAGCATATAGTTAGCTGAACTGCAACTCAAGTGCATGTATCCATCCAGCACACGCCGTTTTGTCACATGAAAAAGTTACTCACTATTCACTATGATTACCATAAAAACACTCTACAGAACAATGTATATTGCCCCCTTAGAATTTTCATTATTGGGTTTTATTTGACTACAAGAGCAAATGAAATTTTTCCACCAAACGTTGCGAAAAATGAAAGTTTCCAACTTGTGTAAACTAACTTCTGCCACCTTGACAAACAACTAAAACCCATTATTGGTTGGAAAATTCCTGTTGCATGTTGTGAGCCGTGAACAAGCTCTCGTCTAACTTATATCTAAATCACTTTGGAGAATTTTAGCATGTGTTGACGTGCTTAGTACTCATCAAGAAAAACAGTTCACCTTTGAGACTTGCATTGGGTGTATATTTCCACAACCCATTAATTAGTTAGTTAGCTCGCTAAGAACTACACTATGTGGTAGTTAACAAAATGCTTCCATACAACTGCGTGTGCGTATCGTCAGTGGAAATAAGTTCCAGCTTGGAACATTTTAATGGTATGACATGCTATTCGGTTGACACAGTTGACAATAATAATTGATTCTGACTCTTAGCTTATCATTTTATCGAACACAAAGCTGTGACATTTGTGATATGCAATACAACATACTTATTAGTTAGCATTTACTAAAAAAGCAAGGGATAGTGACTGTAGGCGCCAATTGTATTATGGATTTATGTGAATGTAAAATGATGCTATGTTTAAGTTAAGCGCCATGGCGCATCCAATGAAATTGTGTATTGGCTTTCCTTATAGAAATTTTGTCCGTTAAAATTTAGCTTGCCGTTTTCCTTTGTTATACGTTCACTTGCATTTGGAAGATCAAAGAGTTAAGTCTTAGAGAAGTAGAGATCAAGAAATTAATTTGTTAATTAATTATTTTAAGAGTTTAGACGGATACAATTTGGTAAGCTAATAATTTGTACATATAGATATTACTGTTATGCATTGAATGGTAATAATTATTTCTAGGTTAGTTTATTTCTTTAGTAATTTAAGTTAGTTTTATTTGTCGTTTTCTTTGTTACAGAAAACTCTCATTTCTCATTTCCCACCTATCTCATCTGATTTGATCGTGAATTGTAATTACTGCTTGACCTGTCGTATGTACGAAGACACTTATGATTGGAATAAAGAGTATATTACGAGAGAGTAAACAAACGTTCGTCAAAATATAAGCTGGGCTTATATTCAAGTTTTCAAATTATCCAATAAAAGTTTGGAATACCGAAGTTAGATCCTTCGTGGTCAACTAATAATTTGAATATCTACTCTACTTCAAAGCTGTACCAGTTGTCATAATGGATTCATCCCACAGTTCAGTCTCTCACGAAGAAGAGTCAACCATGGTCACAAAGAAAGGAAAAGGAAGACCCTCTGGGCGGCTCGGGGCGATGACGAGAAAGAAAAATGAATTGCTTGGGCTTTTGGAGAATACAACAGACGTCAATCTGGTCAGAACTAAAATTAGAGAACTCAACATTTGTGTTGATTCATTCCTCAAAGCTTGCGAAGTCTATGAAGAGGACCTGAGTGGCGATGAGGAGTTAGAAGAGCTGCGTCAATGGAGGCAGCAACAAGAAGACAAATGTCTAGAAGCTGCTAGCAAAGCAGAAGAGTGGTGTAGAACCACCAATAAGGAGCCAGAGGATGTCTCAGTCGTTACAGTTGAGTCAAGGAAATCCAACCATTCTGATTCCGTAGCTAGTGTGTCCGAGTCGGTAAAGATTCTAGCATGTGCAAGAAAGGCCGAGTTACAAGCTGAAAAAGATTTCTTAGAAAGACAGTTCGATCTACAACAAGAGGAGATCGCATTGAATAGGAGAAAAGAAATGCTTGAGGTCGAAAAGAGTATTGCCAAAGAAAATGCGAAAATCCAGGCCGTCGAAGACTATGAGGGAAATTCAGATGGGAAGAAATCAACGGAGAAGACTGTGTCTAAATCAAGTTCATCCAACCGCTCATCTAGTGGAGAAGACTGCATGAAGGCGATTCTCCAACAGCAAACTATTGCAACCGAGTTGTTGCTCAAGCAGCAACAGAGAGTGCTTCTACCCCGAAGAGAAGTACCAACGTATAATGGCGAGCCTACACAGTATAAGCTATTTGTCAACGCTTTCGATCATCTCATTGCGGAGAAAACTGATAGTGATCGAGACCGGCTTTACTACCTCGACCAATACACAACAGGAAGGCCACAGGAATTAGTCCGCAGCTGCCTACATATGGAACCGAAGAAGGGCTATCAAAGAGCCAGAGAAATGTTAGAAGAGAAATTCGGTGATAAATATAAAATTACCGAATCCTACATCTCCAAACTGATGGATTGGCCAGTGATCAAGTCGGAGCAGAGCGAAGAGCTGGAAAGTCTCTCTATCTACATGATTAGCTGTGCCAACATGATGGAAGATGTGAGTCAGATGTCCTCATTGGATCATGTGGACAATTTACAGAAGATCGTGGCTAAACTACCGTATGAGCTGCGAAAGAAATGGAGAGGAGTCTCTGTTCATGTGAAAAGACGGAAAGATCGAATAGCTAATTTCAAGGATCTGACCGAATTTATAAGCGAAGAGGCAGAAGTGATGCAAGACCCCATATTTGGAAAAATCTCGGACACTACATCAGCCTCTAAGTTGGAAAGGAAAGAAAAGTCGAAACCGAAGTCCCTGAAATACAACAGTAAGTCTTTGGTTACTAGTACGAGTAAAGAAGATTCAAGTTCGAAGTCGGCTGCGTGTGTATATTGTCAAAAGGGCAACCACAATTTGAATACCTGCTTCGCCTTGAAGAAATTATCATATTCCGAAAAGATGGAAGCATTGAAAAAGAAGTCGGTTTGTTTTGGGTGTCTAAAGATTGGCCATCGTTCGAGAGATTGTCGGGCTAGGATGAAGTGCGATCAGTGCAATATGAATCATCCCAGTATCCTGCATCAATCAGTGGACCAAAAGAAAGACGAAGACAAGACAGCCCAGCAACCGGAAGTGCCAGGTCCCTCAACTAAAGTAGTTAATAGTTGCTCTGTGGAATCAAATAGGAGTGGTTCTCATATTGGGGCCGGAGAAGTCTTTGTGGCTATTGTTCCAGTAAAGATCAAATTGAAAGGAAGTGATAACTCCGTAATCACTTATGCTGCCCAAGATCCCTACAGTACGGCAGCTTTCATTTCTGAGAAGTTAGTGAGAAGTCTTGGTGCCAAAGGACTGGATACGAAGATCTCTCTAACTACAATGGAGAAGAAAAATAGTACACTGAAGACCAAGTTAGTATCTGACTTGGAAATTTGTGATTTGGACGAGAACAATATTGTTCATTTGAGGGCAGCCTATATGAAAACGGAGCTGCCAGTTACAACTGAAGACTTGGTAAGCCAAGAAAAGCTAGAGAGATGGAGCCATCTCAAAGAAATACCGATTCGATATGTGGACGCTGAGGTCGGTATCCTGTTAGGAGTCAACACCCCTGATGCTGTGAAACCATTGGAGATCGTTGATGGAAACCCAGATGAGCCTTATGCAATAAGGACCAAACTTGGATGGGCAGTAAACGGACCATCACACCCGTCAGCCTTTGGAAATAGTAAGAAAAACTATTGTATTAAAACCAATGCTGAAATACAGGAAATGATTACCATGATGTACAACGAAAACTTCATGGATAAAGAAGATATTGAAGAGAAGGGTATGTCAATTGAGGACCGAAAATGGTTAACTATTGTACAAGACAATACTAAGAAGATCGGTGGGCACTACGAGATCCCACTGCCATTCAAGAAGCCAGATTTAGAGCTCCCCAACAATTATCCTATGGCCTTATACCGTGCTAATTCCCTGAAAAGGAAGTTATGTAAGGATAACAAATTATTCAATGATTATAAGTTGTGCATTGATAATCTTGTTAAGTCGAAGTTCGTGTCAAGAGTGGATCCTAACATCCCAACTGAGAAGGGAAGAATTTGGTATGTTCCTCATCATGGAGTCTACCACCCGAAAAAGCCAGAGAAAGTAAGAGTCGTGTTTGATTGCTCGGCTCAATATAAGAATTCATCCCTGAATAAGAGCCTGCTGCAAGGACCAGACTTGACAAACTCATTAATTGGAGTGTTGTTAAGATTCCGACAAGAAGAAGTCGCGTTTATGGCAGATGTGGAGTCGATGTTCCATCAGGTTCGAGTGCCAGAGAAGGAGAGAGATTTCCTGAGATTTTTGTGGTGGCCAGAAGGAAATCTAGAAGCCGATTTAGAAGAATATCGACTTAATGTGCACCTGTTTGGTGCCGTCTCCTCTCCCAGTTGTGCGAACTATGCATTGAAGAGGACAGCTGATGATAACATGGAATTCTATGATGAAGAAGTTATTTCTACTGTCCATAGAAATTTCTACGTGGACGATTGCCTAAGAAGCGTGGCCACAGAAGAGAAAGCCATTCATATGGTGAAAAGTTTGAAGGAGCTTGCGTCTAAAGGAGGATTCAACCTCACAAAGTTTATCAGCAGTAGTAGAGCTGTGAATAGTTCCATACCCGAAATCGATCGGGCGAAAGTCCTGAAATCTTTGGACTTATCAAATGACAAGATGCCAATAGAACGTGCATTAGGAGTTGAATGGTGTGCTGAAGCTGACGCGTTCCAGTTCAACATAAATATCAAGCAAAGAACAATTACTAGAAGAAGTATTTTGTCGGTCATTAGTTCCATATACGATCCTATGGGACTCATCGGACCACTGATCCTCCCAGCCAGAGGAATCCTTCAAGAGTTGACAAGACTCAAATTAGATTGGGACGATCCCGTACCCAAAGAATTAGAAGAAAGCTGGTGCGAATGGATAGACGGACTGCAGTGGCTATCAGAATTTAAAGTGAGTCGTTGCATTAAACCTAAAGATTTTGGTATGATTAAGAGAACGGAGCTGCATCATTTTTCGGATGCAAGTCACAGGGGTTATGGAGTGGCATCATACGTGCGACTTATTGATGTTGAGGGAAGAATTCATTCTTCATTTGTGTTTGGAAAATCCCGTTGTGCACCGCTCAAAACCGTCACCATCCCCAGACTTGAGTTGACAGCAGCCACGCTATCGATAAGAGCGGACAAGTTGCTGAGAAAAGAATTGGACATGAAAATAGATGACAGCTATTTTTGGACTGACAGTACAACCGTACTGAAGTATATAAGGAACGAATCTAGACGGTTTCTTATTTTTGTTGCCAATCGCGTTCAATTCATACATGAAGGTTCTAAAACCTACCAATGGAGACATGTGGATACGAAGTCCAACCCAGGAGACCTGGCATCACGTGGAACCGAAGCAGAATTGTTCGTGCAAAATCCCCTGTGGTTGTGTGGTCCCCAATTTTTGTGTCAAGAAGAAAGAGAATGGCCTAATCAACTTGTGGACTCCACTTTATCGGCAGATGACGTTGAAGTGAGACGAGAGAAGATTTCTATGGCTACATCCCTACCGAAAGATGATCATCCCATCACTGCATTGATCAATAGAGTGTCCAGCTGGACAAAGTTAGTGCGAGTAATGGCTTTAGTCATGAAAGCCAAACGAAGATTCATGAAGCCACATGAAACGAAATGGAAATCAACGATTGCAGTAGAAGATTTGGTAGCTGCTGAATTGTCAATTGTTCAGTCAGTCCAAAATTGTGAATTGGCCGAAGAGATGGATTCACTAAAAGACTCCAAGCCAGTCAAGAGATCCAGCCCAATATACAAGTTGGACCCCTTTGTGAGAGATGGAATCATACGAGTTGGTGGACGAATGAAGAATTCAGAACTGCCATATGATGCGAAACATCCCGTATTGATCCCGAAAACGAGTCCCATAGCAAAGATGATCATTCGTCATCATCACAACAAAGTTGGACATCTTGGAAGAGAGTCAGTGCTAGCCAGTGTGAGAGAATCCTTTTGGATTATTGGAGCAAGCTCAATTGTGAGACAGGAGTTGAGGAGCTGCCTTTCGTGTAGAAAACGTTGGGCTAAAGTTGGAGAGCAGAAGATGAGCGACCTCCCACTGGATCGAGTAAAGACTGACATCCCACCGTTTACTAATGTCGGTGTGGACTATTTTGGCCCGTTTATGGTCAAGAGGGGAAGAACCCAAGAAAAAAGGTACGGCTGTTTATTTACCTGCCTGAATATACGAGCTGTACATATTGAAGTGACGGAGAGCCTAAGAACCGACTCATTTGTCAATGCGTTGCGTCGGTTCACGGCAAGAAGAGGCCAAGTTCAGCTTATGCGGTCGGACAACGGGACGAATTTCAAGTCAGCCGACAAAGAACTTGGAGAAGCCATTGCTGAATGGAACGAAAGTCACATCGTGGACTACCTGGCCCAAAAGAAAATTAAGTGGCTGTATAATCCCCCAGGAGCATCCCATCATGGCGGAGTCTGGGAAAGAATGATAAGAACTGTAAGAAATATTCTTAAATCGATTGCTGGAGAGCAGTTACTGACTGACGAGCAGCTCAGAACTGTAATGTGCGAAGCTGAAGGGATCATAAATGGACGGCCCCTGACCAAACTCTCAGATGATCCAAACGACCTAGAGGTCCTAACACCGAATCATCTCTTGTTGTTGAAGTCAGGACCGTCTATTCCCCCAGGGCTATTTTCTAGTACGGACGTCTACTCTCGGAGAAGATGGCGTCAAATCCAATATATTGCAGACACGTTCTGGATCCGTTGGAGAAAGGAGTACTTGTGTACACTACAAGGAAGACAGAAGTGGAATTCTGAAAGAAGAAACTTGAGGAAAGGAGATCTAGTGTTCGTCATGGATGAAACTATCCCAAGAAGCAACTGGAAATTAGGACTTGTCATCAGTACAACGGTGGACAAAAATGGACTTGTAAGAAGTGCCGAAGTGAAGACTGAAAATTCAGTGTATAGTAGGCCTATTAGTAAATTGTGTTTACTTAAATGTGTAGAAGAGTTAGAAGTCTAGCTCTAAGTTTGTTTATAGTCATATGTGTATATAAGAATAATATTTTATTCATTTTATAATTCATTTGTATGATTCATGTTTGTATGAAATGTTTTGGTTTGTCAATTGGCACCATATTTTGTTTTGTTTTGGATGAATGATAAGTGTATGCATTCATGGGGCCGGTTAATGTAGGCGCCAATTGTATTATGGATTTATGTGAATGTAAAATGATGCTATGTTTAAGTTAAGCGCCATGGCGCATCCAATGAAATTGTGTATTGGCTTTCCTTATAGAAATTTTGTCCGTTAAAATTTAGCTTGCCGTTTTCCTTTGTTATACGTTCACTTGCATTTGGAAGATCAAAGAGTTAAGTCTTAGAGAAGTAGAGATCAAGAAATTAATTTGTTAATTAATTATTTTAAGAGTTTAGACGGATACAATTTGGTAAGCTAATAATTTGTACATATAGATATTACTGTTATGCATTGAATGGTAATAATTATTTCTAGGTTAGTTTATTTCTTTAGTAATTTAAGTTAGTTTTATTTGTCGTTTTCTTTGTTACAGAAAACTCTCATTTCTCATTTCCCACCTATCTCATCTGATTTGATCGTGAATTGTAATTACTGCTTGACCTGTCGTATGTACGAAGACACTTATGATTGGAATAAAGAGTATATTACGAGAGAGTAAACAAACGTTCGTCAAAATATAAGCTGGGCTTATAGTGACTTATTGAGATAGTTATGACTGATATGTCCGCTTACTCCGTATTGATTATTGATATGGAATGCAAGTAGATTGATCCATATGGGCAACTCTTATTGTGGAACACCATATTGCATTTTTGTGAACGAGACAATCACTCACAGTCAACCGAGCTCATTATCATTATCTGTCACGTATATGTAATATGAGTTTGCTCTGATTAGGAAGTGTTGACACATTACGTTGTATTTGTAGTAAACTAATGTAAGTTTGAAGAGTGGTATTAGGTCCTTGTTAAAACATGGTAATTGAAAACTCTGGTTTCAACTGGCTTCTAAGAAGTGTAAATATTTATTTGCTATTGGAGCCATATGTATTAGATAGAGAGATACTTTGGTTACGAGTTCAATTGCTGGCATGCTGAGAGAGTTCTTAACTAGAACTAAAAATTCAAATCTGTGGTATTTAATGTGCGCTTATTGATGTAAAATGTATCATAATTATTTAAGTTCGCACTTTTTCCACGTTTTGTTGCTCTATTTTTGCCCGTGCGTGGTAATGCATACGAACAGGTTCATTTGAATATAAAAAATAAAAATGAGATATATGACAGGACAAGAGTATACTAATATATTCTATTTAGTTTGAAGTTCAAAATGATTACTACTGCTAAAATTATTGCGTTCTTGTACAAAAGACGGGTTCAAAATTCCTGTGGGAAGGCTTGCATCAATGCCGCCAGATGAATGGTTTAGAGAATCGTGTGGAGATCTTTTTTGAGCGGCAAAATTGTTTGAATTACCAAATGAAATGCTCTGAAAATGAAGTCATTGACCACAATTAAATATTAAAATACATTTTTGAATGCATATTAAATCCATCGTCTATAGTACTTACATCTTTTGATTTACAACTCATAAAATGTATTAGTGAACGAATGGGCGCACTCAACAAGTCTTCATCTAGCTCTTTCACATTCTGTGGAATCGTAATGGCGCTCAAAATGAGTCCAAAAATCACTGTTAAAATACATCCTAAAGTGGAATACCATATGTATGATATTTCATAGAACTCATGAAAAATTCCCCTGAAACAAAACATACACTCATTATTGTATCAACCCACAACCTAACAAACACACACTCACAGAACGATCAAGACTATCTTAAAAACAAACCTGTCACCATCCGTTGAATTCATAAAAAATGGTGCAACTGTTGGCTGAGTCCAATTTCCACTATCGCACTTTTCAATACTAATAGGTAGTTTTGGAATGACAATGCTACCATTATGTTGCCCTAGTCTTGCTCCAATTCCTAACCAACACAAAACTCCCACTGCAGATAAAGTGCCAAAGAAAGACCCTTTAGAATTGGCCCATGGGAAAAACAAGCCTAACGTAAATAGCCCTAGAATGGGTCCATTGATGATTCCAGCAATTGTAAAGGACGCCTGTGATTCGAAAAAAAGAGACGATTAAATAGTAATATTATTGCCACTTTATAGGGCTAATGGACCTTATACCTCAAGAACTCCTTGTAACAGCTCAATGATATATATCAATCCAAATGAAATGGCACAAAATACGAGGGGTAGTAGTTTGGAAATGACAGTAGCAATTGTTTCATTCAGATTGGGAAAAAATAAGCCCTTTATGAAATCCTCGACTACTATGGTAGATAGACTATTCAGACCACTGGATACAGTGCTAAAATTTTCACGGGAAAAAGTTACATAGATTTGATTTTTTTAAATGTAATGCACAATATATTTTGAAGTAAAGTAATTTGAAGCTTAACTTAAAGCGCCGCAAAATATACCAGCGACAAAAAGTCCGGGTAGGCCTGGAATGTGGCTAAAAGTTTCCATAAAAAACAGTGGAAAAAGTTGATCGCTTTTGTGTATTTTCTAAAAAAAATCGTTTGTGTTAGAATTTTTAAGAGACCTCAAAGAAGGACTTTTTCTGTGTTTTTTTTACTTGAGATGTAAGGGGATCACAGGTTGCATACGTTGCGTAGATAATGAGGCCAACCAAACAACACAAGGAAGTTAGAACGATAAGACCCACACAGTTTATCCAAATAGCCCTACAGTATGTGAAAAAAATATAGTGGATATCAAAGTGATCTGAAAGATAATTTGAACCTGTGGCTATGCTTCTGTATTACGTGTGGGAATAAGACCGTTAGTTAGTGAATATCGTAAAACTTGTAAAGAAAAGCAAAAAACATTTGTATTTTGTAAGTAAAAAGAATGTAATTTAACACTATATGTTTGATGTGTACAAAATTTCGAGCAGCTTAAAATTCTTACGAGCGCAATAAGAAAATGCATTAACATCAAATAGAGCATATAAAACCCACAAAATTCCAATGCGTAGTTACAGCACAAACATTAGCTAATTTCATACTTTTGTGCATGTCGCAAAGTTGGGCAAGACAAGTATCTTTGGATTTGAATCTGATCACATCCATAAGCACCAACCCAAATGAAATAACCTCCTATAATGACACTCCAAAATGTATGTCGCACTCGGGGATCCGGATCAAAACTGTGTATTTATTGAAAAAGTGAAGTTTAGTGCATGTCAGGGATATAGTTTAGTGATGATTGCATTTATAAAAGGAACCCACTTGAAAAATTGAATGCGCCCTCCATCGGAGCAAATCTCAATCACTTTTTGCACGCCTCCAGCATTGTGTGTCCCTATGATGGCAGCTATTGACAAGGAAATCAATACAATGATGATTTGAAACGCGTCAGTCCACATAACAGCTTTGATTCCACCCTTCAATTTGAATGAAGTGGGTTTTCACATTTCATTCACATGTTTACTGGAGCATTTTTAACCATGATGGGTAATGCATAAAAGGAAAAGCTAAAACGAAATTGTGGGAGCTCCAGCTATTCCACCACCGCACAAGTTCATGGAGTATTTTGCAATATTGACAACGTAAGCACATTTTGAAACAATATACAGTATAGACTAGCTAAACTACACTCGAAAAAGCAGTAGAAATAATGATTTCTCATCAATTCATCAAAAAAGATTTTTAGGGCTCACAATGGCTGTGTAAATTCCGCACACCACAATCATCACCAGTATAGACCCAAAAAGGCTGATGCCTGTGACTGTTTACAAAAATAGTTATGAACTGTTTCTAATCAAGATTTCAAATGTAAAAAATCGTTAATATTAAAAGTTACCTTGACTGAGTGACAAAGATGGGGCATAGACGACGATGGAAAGATATATGATCTAAATTTACAAATAAAAAATACCAATGAAGTGAATTAGCAACTTCAAATCCCTTGCAGATGCTATAATCAGTATTAAGTTGACATTTTGTCACCTTATGAAAAATGAATAGTGCGGACCCAAGTAATCGCACCCATCGGGAAAATCTTCTCTCTAAATACTGAAATTAGGTTTCTAAATTTCGTTACATTACCCAAATGAAAAAAAAAATACTAATGAAATTTTTATGAAGTAACAGGTAGGATACATCTATATTAAAAGCTTACAACTTCATAAAAGTTTATTTTAAGAAAATAATATTCTTTCAGGCATGCAAACCTCATTGACTGACGTAACTCGCAAATTGTAGAAACACGGTATGTAAAGGTAGGCTGCGGCTGCTGTGACGAGTATATAGGAAATCCCAATCATCCAAAATTGCGTTCCGTAAATGTACATTTCTGCGGGTGTTCCAAGGAGTGTGATTGCCGATATGAGGCTAGACAGTGTGCCAAAGGAAAATAGTGCGGTGTTGGTTTAATTATTTCAAGGAAGCAACATGAGCATGCAATCAATTTAGTGAAAAATCAACGTGCCCAGCAACGAGAATGCAACTATGAGAATCTCACTAAAATTGAATCAAAGTTTGTGGCAGGAAAAAGTACTGGATATTTTTGGATTCAGCGGAGTATTACATTCCATGAACTAACGAGCTGTGGTACATCATATTCAATTTCAACAATCCGTCAAATCAATTGGTCTTGTTTTTAATACAAAATTACCTGGCTAAAAGCGACATTGAGACCGGGAAAATGCCCATTTTTCTCCCTCCCAATGAGAATTCTCCTGTAGTGAAATTTTTTCGTCCTTTGTATCCATGATAAAGTCCAATCAGTGTGGATATAGCTAAACTTCCTATTAGTACTACATAGTCTGGCCATGTGAAAAGTTTACGTGTTGATAATATCTCTGTGTCAGGCATTTTTAAACGTTTGTTGTGGCTAAACTTTTTTTCTAGATATGAATACTATGGTGTCTGTGATTTTTTACTGAAAAAAAAGTATAAATTGTCTAAAAGTGTTATGTTTAACCCTATTTGGGTGCATGTTAGTTGGTGACCTATATTCTGTATTATTGCATGCTGTCAATAATTCTTTTCACGCCAATATGTATATTGTGCGTGCACGATCACAATTCCAAACGTTCCAAACGAGCAAATGAGGCTGGTAGTTTGCGTATTCTATGACTTGAATTGAATTGTGCATAATTTATAAGGATTCTGATTGATTGGCAAGAATAGATGAATTATTACTAAACATTTCCCACTTTTTGAAGTTTTGTGATTTAATTAGTAGAATGGATTCTAAACAATATTCAGCAAATCTGCAAACACTAAAGATTATTTACACTGGAGATGATATTTAATTGCCCTATAAGAAGTTGAAGCTAGGGCTCAGATTGAATGTAGCCAAACCACTGATAGTACCTCTAATGTTGTTTCTCATTTAGATACACACACAGAAGCTTTTTTGTACTGAAACCAATTGATATTGCAGTAGATCCTTGTACATAACATGCAGGATATGGAACGATGCAAACAATGTAGAATTCTATCAATTTTGCTTGCATTTGTTGCATTAAGTAACAGGTACAATATACCTTCTTCAAGTTGGACTGGCAATTGGATATGATTGCCTTTTAAAATGACCTTGGCTATATCTTATTCAGGTTAAATATATTTTGCATAAAGAAACAAAATATTTTTACATCTCTTATGAGCGAGTACTTTAAGCTTGAAAGAAATACATTGTTAGAGTTAGAACAGCGACTAATACATTTTCATCATGCTTGACTGTGATTAAAATGATAAATGTTTTTATTAGTTTTTCGTGGAATCTTCTTTGTGTGATGTAATATGGTACTGATGAATTCAATTCATCCACACAACGTAAATTACAATGCAAACACATCCAAATTGCCGTATTTTGTTACTGTTGTATCAGCTTACCCCAATTTAACTACCAGGAATGTGTCAACGTGCCCCATTCCCATTCAATGATATTCCCGTACCTTTTACGGTCATGTGCCAGTGAAATTTTTTTAAGTACTATTTGTAAATTGAAATCTAACTAACATACTGCATCGGATTGCCCATAAAATTGTATCAAAAGATTGGCAATACATACATGAATTTATTACCAAGACTAAATGAAAACTTTTAATTTCAAAACAATAAAACTCTTTTATTTCTGTTTTCGCTCTGTACAAAGTATTGAAATTATTTTCTGAAGCGACTAGATGTTGTACATAATTTGATTTCTACATAGCTAAATAAAGAATACAGTTTAACATTTTTCGTTCTTGACAATCATTTACAATATTTGGGGTCTTTCTAACCAACTACGATATACGAATTGCAGCAAGTGCTAAAAATTTAGATTCCAAGTCCGTTACTGAATGCATGGTAGGTTTCTCTTTTATTTTTGCATCGTAAAAGCCTCAGTAGACACGATAAAAATTTTATGAATGCAATTTAAAAGTAATCGAACTAAAGCCTAAACACATAGACACATCTATTCCCATAATGTCAACAAAATACGTCGCTCGTACCTAAGCAAAAAAAATTAAAAGGTCAATCCCCATCATCATAAATCCTAGCTAGGAAGAATTAGTTGAAGAAAAATAGCAACCAAGGAATGACAAGTGGAGAGATCCATCAGTGACCCTGCTAGTTTTCTGTGCTCACACTTTAGCCAAAACAGGAGACAGCATTGAAAGCACAGTACTTGGAGTAAGATGGTGATCTTTTCTTGGTGTCATAATTATCTCCTCGAAATGCCATGACCCTATTGGCTTGTGAGCCTCTCATCATCCTGCCTGGGTTTCTCAACAGGTATTGGAAGAAGTTCTTCATTAGTGGCTCCCAGGTACTGGCGTCCATTCGAGCTTGCAGGTTATTGGCTCCACTATATGCCTGCAAATAGCGTTGCTTTTGAAGAATTACATTTTCACTTTTCATTTCAAACTAACCATAACTAACAAGGTGTCATTTTGCAACAAATGCATCCTGAAATATTCTCAAGATCCAATGTTATGTATGTATGGTTAGACGCCATTCACAATTGTTGGCAAAATTGAGTTCAAAGTCAGTCAGGCATGGAAAGTTGCAAATTCCGTCTAATTGAAAATTGTTTGTGTTTTTATAATGTTATTTATTGTTCATATGTGTATTTTGTAAGTGTGGCAGTTATTTTAGTTAGTAAATTGTAGTAGTAAGTGAAATGCATTCTGGATTTGATGATATACTGACCGAGAAAGAAAACACTGATTTCAGAGTCAATTTGGGATATCAAGGTTTACTCATTTCTTTCCCGCTTGACCAACAGGCTGTCAGGATGAATCCGATATTTCATTTCGGATTAAATTCTAGCCAACTAACTAACTAACTATTGATTTCATACCCTATGTGTGTCAGCTTTAGTCTTGAGGGAGATCCAGCTACTATTCTGTGGAATGATCTATGTGTATTTATAACATATGAGTTGTGTGCGATCAAAAAACTTTCTTAATTGTCATCGGAGAACCTTCCCTACTGTTTTTTTACTGTGTGTGTTGTTAAGTAAGTGTTTGTTAGAAGAGAATATACTTTGTTGTCAGCCATTGGCTGGCAAAAAGACGACACTTAATTTTACGTACACATGGTTGTGTTATATTTTTTACTCAACTGTGTCAAGCCCGCATATTGGGTTTACTTCTGAAAAGTATGATGCGATAAGTTTTAATGGCAATGTAGTTATCTCCATTCTACGGAGTTACTATACGACTAAAGGATCTGGTGGATAACGATGAAAGTAGCATTTAAAGTTTCTGGGAGTTTTTAGTAATAGCAACTCAATTGCTTTGCTGCGAAGAATTATTGGTACTGTTGGTGACTAACTTAACTAGACGCTTTGAAATGAATCAAAAGTGATGTATTAAAAATGCACAATACAAAATTTAAAAAAATGTGTCTTTGCATAGAAAGATAAATCCACTTTGAATCCATGCGTCACAAGTTCGCGGTCAAATTAACAAGATCTGGACTATAGCGAGAGTTTCTAAAAACAAAGCAATTGATTTCTTACAAGATCCTGTTCAGGAGTCAATCGAAGTGGGCTATTGTTGTTGGCTCCTTCCATATAGTCATCTAGAGACTGTGTGTCTGTCAACTCATTTCTCGTTGATGCTGAAGGAGCACAGAAGACAAGAGTGGGACAACTTGAGAATAAAGCTGCAATTGCCACCACTGCAACCAGGAACCACCATGACATTCCTCTGAAGCTGCTTTTCATCTTTCCCTGTGGTTTTCTTCTCCTACGTTGTCAAAAGGTGTGTTGCATTGTTTTGTGGAGTGGAAATTAATTGAATGCTAAGTAGTGGTTCATGGGACATGGGGATGGGGAGTACTGAGAAATGGAATGATATGAGCCGGACAATACGTAAGATGGTAGCCATGCAACATATACTTGTGTGTGATGTGGTCCCTAGCTACTTTATGAATAGGAATGCAAGTTAATTCTTTAGGAAAGGTTGAGAATAAACAATTAGTGCGAAATTCATTAACTTCTCAACGGGAATAATAAAGAGATGCGATATTCGCATGGGAAGTAGGTTATGTACATTCTCACACACAAAGTCTGTTCATACGTAGAAAGTTACGACTTTCACATTGATTGAGTCAATTGGTTGACGTCGGTTCCTGGAATATGTAACTACTTTGGTTATTAAGAGGAAAAGTAGGAGCAATTGGATAAAAATGACCGTATCAGGCAGCAATTCAGCTTGCTTGATCAAAGAAATGAAAATGCGTAGTAATAAAAAGGGGAATGCTCATATACAAAGCATATGACCTTTGACTACTAAACGAGTTTAATGATTAGCTTTCTTGATTGGAATACATTTTTATGAGCAAAAAATAGGCTATAAACTTACTTTGATGTTTCAGACGTGTTCCTTGAGAAAAGGTGGAGGTAACTTTTTTATCCACTAATTCGATTGGTTTTTCAAAATGAATTCGTTGCTGGGGATGAGCGAATAAAGTCAGTCTTTTTGTAGTTCAGACAAAGGTTTTAAAATGGGTAGCTGTATGATGCAACGGCTTAGACTTTCGTTCTGACCCAAGTTGAAAGACGGAGGACACCTTTTATATTCCGACCGACTCTATATAGTTAGCATGTATGGTATGGAAAACAAGAGAAGAAAGTGGAATTTCTTCTCTCTAGTCTGTATATGGGGTAGTAGTGTGTGTTCCACAAGTGTCCGTTGTTCAGCATGTATGGGCTGCTCTACTCCCCATATGAAGCTCATAATGAAATGACGTGGAGTCTTTTCCGAAAAGATAGCTTTTGAAATCCACTCTCTGTAGTATTACAATATGGAACGCAGTTAGTTGCTGCTACCACTGCAGGATCATTTGATACATTGGTATATGGGCGCACTCTATCATTTGTATGTTGGATTTGTGGACTTGTGTGAGTGAGCTCATATGTGATTTCCAAAATGGGATTTCAAATGATGGAATGGGATCATGAATTGAGACCTCTGATACTAAGAAACTTGAGATATAAAAGATTATCTCCAACTTTTATGAGTTGGCTGTTACGTTACTATTTTCAATATATGGCGAAGGATTGACATGCCGTTCCTGGAAGCCTTTATTTGGCATTCTGAATTTTTCTATACGTCTCCCACAATTTGGGGTGAGTAACTTGTAATGTTACCGACAAAAATGTGACCTCTTTTCAGAAAAAAAATTCTTTTGAGCTGTTTATAGTAGTAAATACTCAAGTGTTGTCCATTTTTGTATAAAGTGGTGGGTGTCTTGTATGAAATTAAAAAATAGCTAATATTCTGCCTTCAAAGGGCCATTTTAGTAAGACTTTAGACTTTTTATTGAGGTAAAGGTCAGTTCCAACTAAATAAGGATGTGTCATAGTGCGAGCTTAGTAATAATGGTGGACAGGAGATATAGAAACTCATTTGGGGAAAATGAGCAAATCAGTCTGTCAAGCGCCCACTTCGTTTGATACGTTTTTAATAACAAACCAGATAATGACACACGATGATCCAAATTGCGTTTTGTTTGACACATTAGTATTGGCAGGCATTTCTTATTAATTTTTCTTTCTGATTTGATGGACACCAAGTGAAATTGTAAGGTCCCGTGATGCATAGAAGTATACAGTACAGTTACAGTAGCTGAATAAAAAAAACTTGGTATTTCCGCAGCATATGCAAAAGTTTTAAAATGATTAGCAAACTAACTAAAAGCTCAAAAACTGGTTTAATGCCACTAAGGACTAGGTAAATAAATTGAGGTCGAAATAGTTACGATTTCTCAACAACGAAAGACGACAATCCCATGAAGTTAAGATAGTATGCTCTATATACTGCTTCACGCATTGGCCATGTGGATTAGCTGAGCTCCCATCCTCCCGTAGCTAATGTCATATACTGATGCTAATTCGCGAATTTAAATGGACACTAACTCCAATTCCTAGTTAAAGACTTTACTAAATCTCTGAGAGAGCTGTGAACCATCAAAACATCAACTGTTCGGCCTTTTATACGCCTCGAGAGCGAGCAACCATTGCTACCAGCGTCAAAAATATTACTTCCCAAATCTTTAATGAAAAGCGCATAACATTACTGTACCATCTCATTTCTAAGGAGTGAATAAAGCTATAAAATCTTGAAATGGTTTTCCTCGCACAATATTGTAAGAAATTCTTGTCAAATCATTTTTCTCGTTTTATGGGATGGGGCAAGTGACCTATTTTGTGTGCCTTAGTTTACTAAACTAACGGCTATTTCCCACATGTAAACACTTGTTTAAATTACTTTTATTTTTTGGACCAATTTTGCATAATAGCACATTCGAACAATAACATAAATCCCCATTACGTTTCAGTATACATGTTTCACACCCACGCACAGTAAAAAGCAAAAGTGTGCATATACATACACACACACAGTCCAGTAGAGAAAAGTGATTTCTTGTTCTTAACGACTTAAACACAACAAAACTGGAAAGCATGGACAATAAATGCGTCATCCCACACGCATTTTTCATCTTCTAACCCTATTGAAATCAGCTAACCCCTTATGCCTACACATAATACTAAAACTCCTACCATAATCAATCACTACAAACTAACTAACCACGGGACGACAAACTAACCAACGTAATTAAAAGTGGCTCATCAAATCAACACTAATCTGACTCACAGAGTAAACAAAGTCAATAAAAATAGTGTATGCAACGTCACGTATGATTATTATGTGGGATTTAAGCCCTTCCCACAAAAATGTCATCTATAGGGCACACGTTCGTTCAAATCAGCCAACTGACTTTACATGCAAAACATGCACTCAATATATTCATCATTACTGAACATGTCCGTGTGCATATATGCACAAGAAATGTGCTCACTCACTCCCAAAAGGCTAAAGGGTAAAAACATAAAAAGCAACATTTTATTGGCACTCCACCACTATGCTATACTATAAGTCTTCACACATTGAACTGTATGGGAACGCTTTCTAAGCATGGGTGTTTCCTGTAGCAAATCATATTCCTTCAAGTGATTTTTTTTCCTCCTCATCAGCTTTCACTCTATCTTGGCGTAGTTGTCGTGCTAGACTTGATCATCAAAGGACCTACGAACTCAAAGTAAGATAATGTGGACCCATTTGTGAACGGCGCGGAATCTGCGTTCTTTAGTTAAACTGCTGTGTGTACTCACTTACTTACTTACTAGTTTTTATCAAGCACAGAGTCAATCCTGAGTTTTTTTTCATCGGATGAGTTCACACCAGTATATAGGGTCGTTTGTTAACAACAGTATCTGTAATCTTCATTAGAGAGCGACCAAAGGAACACATAGCAATTAAGGCAAACTTGACAGTGACAATCACTCATGGGTGAAATCTGGCTTCCATGAAATAATGTATGCAACAAGTGTGAAGTCTAATCGAGCCGTTACACTGTTGGTTTAAGATTTGCAGCTAATTAGTTGGGTTGGTTATATAGGGAGTGAAAATTTTTATTTGTTCTAGTAATCAACTATGTATTTGATAGGGAAAAGTGTTTTCCTACTTTCGTGCACTCTGATAGCCCCATGTGTACTGGGTGCTGTCTTACCCGATACAAATAGATTGGAAAGTAGTGGAGTTCAAGATACAGTTGGTATTGAGAATGCAAACATTCCAGTAAATTACACAGATGAAAAAAATAGTGAAGAGGCGTTGGGAAAAGAGACAAACTTTGGTGTCCAAGTGGCAAAGAAAGCGAAAAGGGAAGTTTCCTTTTCTTATGAGAATTATAGAGATGAGGATTTTGACGACAGGCAGGATACGGACAAGGTGAGATATGGTAGTCATGCATTTATTCTAATGTGTGGGAGGAAATGTGATTGTAATTTGTAATCATATTTTGTATCATAGATTCGTGTGAGTAAGAAATCCGCTACAGTACTGAATAAATTGATGTTTGCATTGCGAAATGCATTTCATCAGCAACCAGGTGCGGATTTCCAGTCAGCAGAAACGGTAAGAGAGATTTTTTTGGTTTTAGTTTCTTTGAGCTTATACATGTGTAACTAAGATTGTATAATTTTGGTGTTTTATCTTCACAGGGACTACTGAACAGCCCCACCAAGTTATCTCACTCTGTTCCATATGAATTAGAGAGAGCCAGTTATGAGCCGGTGAGTAAATGGATATGTTTTGGCTGGTTTTAACTTTCCCCATGTTTTGTATGCAATGTGGCTGGGGAATTCAGTTTCTCATGGCTGGATCATGTGTGTATGATGGTTATAGTTACTTTCTTTAGCTTAAACATTTAATCTTTTCAAAATACAACTTTGTTCCGTAAACTCTCACTCGGTTAGTCTGTGTCCTGGGTAAATTATTGAACAAAAGTTTCCCCTAATATTTCTCTTCACATTTTTTGCTCACATAATTTTATGGAATGTAAGTAAAAGAAAAGAGTAATTTAATTAGCTGCTCATATTGCCCCATTCATTGCTTATGATGTAACATCCGTGCCTGCATATTCAAGGGAAAAAACTTTTCGTTGAACAGTGAAAGCACTATTCTGTGTTGTGTTAAAAAGTGAACGTTCATAACAATCTCTTCCTAATTGTTTTCCGTAGTTCTCATCCCTTCAAAGACGTGGAAATGGGCAAAACAAGGATAGGAAAACATTCTTGCGTTGCTACTTTAATGCAGTTTCCTGTTTTCGAAAGAAACGAGACATACCCCGGATTGAGACGGCAGAGAACAAGGAGAAAAATCGCTCATCCTAATAGCCATTAGTTGTCTTGTCTATGAAAGACTGTTCCATGCACGACGCTAATTCCCTACCTTATGGACTGAGCCATTGATGATGAATTCCTCCCAAGACCAGAGAGTAAGTAATTATTAATCCAAGATGTAATTTTCTGTGCCACTGGAGAATAATAATAATAAGCCCTATATTATATCCATGAGTGTGTGGTGTGTGCGAGTGTGTTAAAATCTAGTCAAGTGTTGTAAGATGAGTGGAAATAGTCTTTGATACGACTAACTAACTAATAATATATAATATAGGAGATGATCTGTGAAAGCGAACATGTCATATAGAACATAGATACATTACATGGATAATTAATCTTTTGTCTCTAAGAATCCTTTTTGCTTTCGTATATATACTTACAAATAAAAGACACTTATTTTCTTCCAGTGCTAGTTAGCTAAGGTTTCACTGGATTTCTTATCATTGTAAAAAACTTTTTTGCACCTTGCAAAAACTTGCTTGCCTCAGTTAGTTAGTTTTAGGATTACTTGTTGAATGAGATAAAATTCTACAACGGGATAAATTATTTTACTCTTCTCTGATTTAGTTAGTTAGTTAGTAAAGCACTTGCATTTAAATAACAAACAGTTAAGAAATGTGCGCTTGTTGAACATGAAGCGAGCTCTTTTTCGCAAGAAAAGGCTGCACACTAGAAATCATTAATTACATTTAGTTCCAAGTTGTCTTAGTACCAATTAACTTGAATAGAATGGAACAATGAACGTAGCGAGTTCCACACAATAGTCTGTGTATTGCAAATCAGAATCAAGTAGTAAGAGTAATAATAACAGTAATGATAGGACAGATGAGTAAATAAATAACTGGCTTCATACGAAAAAAATCCTATTTATTTAGTTTCACTACGGGCTAATAATCCTCGAGTTTGCTCGCTTACTTTTAGTTAGTCAGTCTGTTGAATACTATATAACATATTAGTCCGGTCGGAGCTAACAAGCATACAGTTAAGTTATTACATAGGAATATGATTGATATCATCATTGTTATTTATTCCTTTTGGTCCTCATCACCATTGTCATTATTATTATTGCTGTTGGAGTTATTAGTGTGCTGATGAGTTGCAGTGAGTGTTTGCTAATCATAAAGTTGGTGATATGCAAGAGGATGTGTGCAAGTTAACAGAGAAATATTGCCAAGTCAAGACACAAATAAAATACTGCGTTTTATTTTATTTTTTGCAACTATAATATTTTGCAAATTGTCCTTTATTTATGAATGCATCTTACAAAATGGTTAGGAAAATAGGTTGGAAGGGTGCACCACTCACACTTTAGTTGGTTAGTTAATAATAATACTGATTCGGTAATGAATCTCATTTCACCCCAATGAAATGCAATTATGGTAACATGTTTCATGTCTAGGATAACAGACACTGGACAACAATATCGATATAATGAGGAAAGAAAATAATACTACACATTTAGTAACTTTAGCGAGCGAAAAATAGGAGCTATTATGAACTAATCCTTAGTTAACTTAGTACACTTGAATCCTAACCTACTTCTAACAAATCCTATGATACAATCCGATTAGTGAAAAGTAACGAGTTGAACTTCTACTGTATCTTCTACCGTCTACCCTGCAGTGCTCCGTGTATTATTCACATTTTCTGGTAAAACATATCACCGTACAGGCATACTCTATTTCTTAAGCTACTATTGACAAACTATGAAATTATTCCTTCCTTGTACAATAGCCATTGTTTCACAGTTAAGGATAAAGCTATACAGTTTCCTTACATTCTGGATTGTCATATGCGATAGTAACTCGCACAATAATTCTATTCATGGTAAATTCAGTAATACTTTCTGCACTTTGGTATCATTTCCATTCCATATGAATTAACACTACTGAAAACGATCAAATTACAAAACTAAATAGTCGCAGTAAAAACGAAAATACTCAATAAACACCTACAAACTGGGCAGTTTTCTGCTGTTATCTAAGAACCCATATTATTATTTTGATTATGACAATGCATACAGTGAGAGCAGAGAAGACAGTTACCTAACTTTTTTGCAACCGTGGATCGGAACTTCAACGCTGGTCCCAGTTTCATGTTCATAGTAGACATAAGGTGTTCTTCCGTGAGTAATGGTAAACTTGAGCCGTCAATGGATTGTTCCCGAAATGCCTGCAAAAAATAATAATTATAAATCTGAAACAAAATATCCTTGAAGTTTGATAAGAAGTTTCCAAGAAAATAAGTAATAAGATAAGGCAAACTTTTATTTGATCCTTTTTTCAAGAATATCCAAAAGTAGTACAAGCGTATCTTCCGTTCGCAGATGCATACAGAGCTAGGATGCTCAATGCATAATTCTTAATTAAAATAATTTTAATAAATATTTATAATAATTTACGTTGCATGATCACTCGCTCTGAATTCTTAGTACAACTTCCCGAAAAATATCCTAAAAATTCATATCACAACATTTGAGTAGAAATATATAGCATGAAAACTTTCTTTCCCTGCATAAGTAATAGACTCCATGCAATGAAGACTTACAAAAGGGAACATTAATTACACACAGTTTAATACAACTTTTAGAGAACCCACTAAACACTTTTGGTGAAAAATTTGGGCTTAATGAAATCTCACAAACTACAACCACCTAAATTCTTTTGGAACCCAATACATATTACCATTTCTAAACTACTATACTTTCTACTACGAATATGAAAAAAAAACTCACATCACAATACTCACTACACAAATCAATGCTGGCCACGAAACGGCAAACTTCGTCCACAGTCCATTTGATCATGAGTTGAGCCTCTTCTGAGCAACCTGTAGCACAAGCAGAAAGGCAAGGTGGCGGAGCTGGAGCTTTTAATAAAAGTTGTTCCGTGGCCCTATGGAGTTTTGATTTCTTGGAAGGTAAGCCAATTCCTTCTCTTGACGAAAGATCCAAAGGAGAATTCGGTCTTTTTCCCAGCTTGTTATGATGGTTGTTTTGATTAGCAGCACTACTGTTATTATTGTTGTTACTATTTTGAGCATTCCCTGTGCTCAGAATACCAGGAAAACTATCTAAATGGTTGGATGCTGCAGCTGCCGCTGCTGCAGCGGAAGCAGATCGCATCATGGTCAATAGTGCTTGCGTTGAGGACATGTCAATCATTGGGAATTTGTCCTTGTCCAAGCCCAGAGGATTGGAATTGTTGCCCAAGTTGAGGAGTGCGGCGGCTGCGGCAGGTTTCAAGAATCGAGTGTCAAAACCGAAGTTAGAGTTAGGCGACGTTCGATAAAACCTGTATTCAATTAAATATCAATTGGTAGATAAATTCGCTAAATCGATCAATGTACTATGTTTCAGGCCAGGCTTATACACAAGTGGAAAACACACAGCAGGCAAATCGCAATAAGGAGGGGTCCGTAAGTCTCACAGAGCCCCAGAACATTACAAAAGTTGCAAGAATGTTAAAATGCTTTCACATTTTCAAGAAATATATGACATTTTTGTGGATTAACAAGCTCACATGACAACCAAGTTATTGGGTTTCCGGGAAAATATATATTATTTCTGAATCAGTTTACTATTAAATCTATAAAACTGTCTGTTTCATATTGAAATGAAATATTTTCGCTCGCTGATTAACGCAATGCTAATAAGTTACAACATTAGTTTTACCACTACTACTGCAACCCACAACATAAAAATATTTGCAATGTATTTCTGCCAAATTGGTTACTATTAATAGTTTGTGTTGAGCTTTCTTGAGTTTCTTGAAAAGAGGCACAAAATCATCCTTTCATCGTCTAATACATAAGGTGCGCATACATTGCCAAGCTATCCGATACTCCATGGAGCTGAACTCATATGACAACTGTGCTAACACTATAGCTTCCCAATAAAGCTAAATAGCAGATTAAAACATAGGTGTGGGTCGTGTTTCAGTTGAACAGACAGTATTTTTCACATTAGAAGCTTCACATATTTTTCGGTATCACATGAAGATGCTTAGGAAATTCCATTTATCGTTTCTCGATTAACTCCACTTCCTTCAACCAACCCTACTAAAATCATAACATTTTTCACTAAAAAACCACTCAATAGTGCTCTATCACAACATGCTAACTGCTAACACAACAAGATTCACTTTGCTTAGAAAACACTTCAAGCCTTTGAAAGCAATTGCCGCTATAAATTCATTTGTGCAGAAAATTGTTAATGTCGCTATAGATCATCTATAGACTGTCTCACTGTAACCCAAGAATAGGATTTCGTGTGGAATGGCAATGAGGTGTTCTACGAGGTGGTAGACTTTTGAATTGAGCAATAGCTTAAAATGATTTAGAGTTAGAGAGCGCCTACAACAATCCCAGATATAAGCTCCCAACGTTGAAGTTTACATATGCCACGATAGGCGAATGGAAATCAAAAATCAATTTTCGATTTCCTTTATGGAAAAAATCATGAAAAAAAATCTCCAAGTTAAGGGATGAAATCACCCTAACCTTTTTTCGATTTTGACAACAGTGGTATTTAGATTCATACAAAAATACAGTTTTTGATGCTGTGAGAGTTAGCGGCCGTATGGAAATCTAATATTTTTGGGGTTTTTGTAAAACATTTTGAGCGAATCCCAACCACTCAATTTCGGTACCTAATTGAAAAAGTAAGTAAGACGCCTCTCGAAAAAAATTGCTTAACAAAATTTGTGTGGGAGCCATGAATAGATGCGGAAATTCGTGAATCTTACTCAGAATTTTGATTAGTTGGATTGTTATTGTATTTAGCGGCCAGATTCCTCATAATATCCGAGTAGTTCCTTGCACTCATCTGTTCCATTTGTTTAATTGGTGGTGGCGAGCTGGAGTTGTTATTAGTATTGGAATTTGTGGAATTGGAATGATTGTTGTTGCCCGCATTGGAACCACTGGATCCATGCCCAGACGAGGTACGCGGGGGAGGAGTCATCGGTGGGGACGTCGTAGATGAATTCAATTGTTGCGTGGGTGATTCCCTCTCAGTTTTCACCTGCACCACTTGCTTCGTGTTTGGTTTTCTTTTGGACTTTGGAGGTGTGGGTGTGATGACGTTACTTTGGGTATTATTGTTCCGTTCCGTGCTGGCCCCATGTTTGTCTGTACTGGAGGATTCTTCGAGTTGGGATTCCGCTGTTAATGAAAAGACAAAAAAAATTTGATCACCTTGAGTAATCATTATAAGTGCAAAATGATAATAATAGGTACGTTTATCTCATTCTCTGTCAAGTGACTAAGATTTCGAATTTAAGGAGCAGATTTTATTTCAAAGGGTATATTTAGCAAAGTTTGCACGGCTTTTTTCATCGTAGGTTAGTTG
>Ga0210040_10001106_pt1 | contig 41905 bp, 37 predicted proteins | sample CryGeyCG12114_NA_FD_185462 | JGI IMG/M metagenome (GOLD analysis project Ga0210040, IMG submission 185462) | Groundwater microbial communities from aquifer - Crystal Geyser CG19_WC_8/21/14_NA (SPAdes) (version 2) | ecosystem: Environmental > Aquatic > Deep subsurface > Groundwater | place: USA...
CGTTGATGCATGAGTGCTGTCCCAAAGAGCGACTGCCTATGTATTCAGCGTATTATTTATATATTATTTTCACGAGCAGATTACTGTCTTACAGGGAAGGCGGTGGGTTAATTGTTAATAAAATAAAATATTGCCATAAAAAATTTAAGCATTAGTATTAGTTATCAAGTTTACGTTCAAGTTAGGAAAATCATTTTAATTTTCAATTAAAAGATTTCCCTGGTAGAACGGGGGAGATGTAAAGGTAGATTTTTGTCCTATGCTAATTAGGGGCATTGTAATGTCCCTGAGCTAACTGGAATTCGTCAGAGTCCATGCAGAGCAGGGGACGCGGCGAATAGCCTGCTTTGCATGGACCTTGAACTGCATGCATCCAGTTAGCTCAGGGAACGCTTGGCCACTATCAGTGGAATCTTCTTTTTGAGGAATGTAGGATTCCTTAGGCAGTTGGTTTTGATTTCTCATTCTTGAATTGAATGATTTCTTATTCATTTTGATTTTTGGAAATTATTATTGGAAATAAAATTAAGACTAAAACTAAAACTAAAAACTAACCTACCTAACCTAAATCTTTGGTTTCGTTACAATCCTTTGGCAAAATCTTTGGAACTTGTGTAGTTTGAGAGTTGAGCATATTGGAATCGGAAGGAAAGTTACGAAGATACGGAGCCAGTCAGGAAACATAGGAGTTAATACCAGGTTTGCAATTTAATTATTAGAGTTGTGCCAAACACAGTCAGATAGTTGGGGTGCAAACTTAGGGAAAAGGGGACAACACTACTATCTCGGGGCTTGGAATTCTAGGGGGGGGTTTTTGACCATACAAAATCCTCATAACTTCAAAGTTTCTTTTGATTTTGTGTGGTTTGAAAACTTGTTTTATATAAATTAATGGTCAAAATTCATGCTTACGTTGATGAAAAAAAGCTGAACGTAATTAAAATATTTATTTATGTCATTAAAAAAAGACAATGTAAGAAGATAATAATAATGAGAAGATTTAAGTGACAAATTATATTATTCATTATTCATTACTCATTATTCATTTATTCATAATTCATATCCCTAAAAAACTAAGTCTGAACTTTGTTGTTGTTTTTTACTTAAAAAATTTGAAAAATAAAATTGCCATCAATTTGGTTAATCCAAGGAGCAGTAGTTTATTCGTTGTAAGTTGAAAAAAAATACTGTAAATCAGTATTACGGGTCATATTGGCCCGTAACATTTTGTTACACTATTCATACAATTCCAGTGCAATTTGGGTTTACAAAATTGTTGGTTTTCCATATGCATGAAAATTTGTTACAGAGTTTCGACAAGAGGAATTTTTAAACTATTAAAATATGCCCTAGCAAAAGTATGTTTGCTGCGCAAGCTATACAAAAGCAGCATAACATTATCAATCGGACATGTTTTGAAAGCTTGTATGTCTTTCCATCAATATCACAGCTCCCTCACCAAGGTATGAAAGGAAGATCGTATGCCCATGACGAAGAAGCTGAAAGATTCACACGAGTTTTTTTTAATGAAAACTTCAGGTTGTGACTCATGGCTTTTTTTGTCTGTTGGAGCTGCAACATGGGCAAATAAAAAATAGTTTCTCGATGTAGCCATAAACCATAAACTCATGCTATATTTATAGGTGAATAATATGTACACATTATTTTTAAGATTTCACAATTGACAGTGGACATTGGGAATATATCCATACAACTGAAATATTAGGAAAAAAATTTCGGTCATATTTTACAGATTAAAAATTTGCTAAAATTAAAAATGCTATGTTCGGGCTCAATTCCACAACTTTCAGGCTGTGTTTTCTGTTTTCAACAGTGAAACACTCAACGATAGAGAGAAGTCAAAATTTTGAAAAATGTTCACGTCGACGATGTCCTGACTAGTCGGCGTACTTCTGATGCAACAACAAGTGACAACTCAAGCAAAAAAATCCAACACTGCTCAAAAATCTTAAAATCTGAACAGAAATGTTTAAAACCCATTTCGTGCGAGAAAGAACAAGCAACGTAATTTTCCTTATCACTTAGTTGGATGAAGACTCCTGCAGTCTTCAATCGTAAATCTGCAAAGTTCCTAGGGTTAGAATTTTTTTTAAATTTAGATTAGAATTGCACATTACACAGACTTTAAAAGTTTAGCTAACGAAATTTGGAAAATTAAGGTTAATTATTAAAATTAAATTATTTTTTTTGTGTGGAAGTTTTCCAGCCGAATGCGGACATTGCCGAACACAATTTCTTGAGAGCTATAATGGAAAAAAGTTCTACTGCCGACATTAAAGATGTCTGTAAAATGTTCTGTAGAGTCAACAAAAAATTTATGGTCTCCCAAATTGAAGATGACGTATTCGTCCTCATACATTAACTTCATCATGGTGCCTTTGTTCGTTGCCATGACAGTACGTCTGTAGTATTGCGGCACAACATTATGAAGGGCTCACTGAAAGTTAAAGTAAACTGCGGATGTGAAATCGTAGTGAGCACCTCTCATGAATATCGGTATACAAGTGATTTTTTGCATACAGTATCAATTCGTAGTAGTAATTGTATGTTTAAAATTATTCACAATTATCCGTGTTTTTTTAGAGTTCTTGGCTATGCAAACACAGACAGATGCCCTATGAATTCTGATGCGATTTCTGAACTTTATCATATTGTGCCTGTTTAGTGGACAAGTATAGAGAATTGGGAACCCCAATCCCGAAATGGCTTCGAAGATATGCGTTTTGATTTCAGTGGAAGATATTTTTGATAAAACATGGAAAGAAGGGCAAAGTCCAAGTGATCCCATCCTGCGGTACTCCATTTCGGTTTATTCTTTGATTTGGAACATTAGTACCATGCTCATAATTTTGACAGTTTGTATCGTTCGTCATGCAAAACTTTTAAAAAAATGTCGGGGTTCTTTTTTTTGTTTCACTATTATTCTGGTTAATTTTTTTTTTCAATTTTTTAATTGCATTTAAGTTTGTAGAATTTGTTTTCCAATATTTAATTTTTAGGCATTGTATTTCAGTACGTTATATTTATCCGCATGATACTTACGCTTATACATCTTTTATTCTAAACCGTAGATCTATTCCGAATTTGAAATTTATTGTGCGAGATGATGACTACGTCAACTGTTTGGATGGTGCAGTAAATTTTTCTGAATTTGGTTTCCCTGATAATTTTCACAGTAGTAGATAAGTAACTATAATAAAAACTAAGTAAGTAACTTTAAAAACTATAACATGCGCTTAAGTAGTGCTATGTTAAGGGCTAGACACAAGTAACAACTGAGATTTCATATGTTTGCTTTTAGGCATTATTATAAGCATTCAAAAAATATTTTTTAATCGAACTGTTCAGCGGTAAAAGGGCGGATGAAATTAATAAGGTGGTTAGCAACCAGATAATTGTTTACCAAACAATTAAATTTTCTGAACTGAAGGCATTTTAGCTTTTGTCTAATGATTGCTTTTTCAAAACTAATCTTGTTGCTAAACTTTTTTTGGCTATTTTACTTTTTATTTGCTCAAGCTTTATTTTTATTTTGTAATTATGGCAAACAAGCTAGTTTTAACGAGTTCTGAGTTACAAAAGCTACACAAAAATAGAAGTAGATCAATAAATTTGTCAAGAAGAAGGCACAATTCTCGTCGTAACAATAGAAACAGGGGTCTGCCATATGTTTCAAAAAATGGCACCCAGATTCTAGCAAAGGAAGAACCGGAAGAGTTAACTTGTGGTTGTACACGAGAAGGATGTCGCATGAGCATTGAAGAAAAAAGAAAAGCATTTCAATACTATTGTTCCACTATCTCCTACGAGGAAAAAACAGTTTATTTGGCAACTTTAATGGAGCGTTCTGACGTTCTACTTGGTGGTCATGGGAGTTACAGGTGTTTTTAGTAGAGCTATTTTGTTTAGTTTGTTAGTTTAGTTAAAGTTTTTTCAACAGTAATAATGATCATTTCATGGCTTTCCTTCCTGAATTTCCAGATATTACTTCAATGTCAATAGTGAAAGGCTTCAGACATGTCAGAAAACGTTTCGAGCGGTTTTTAGAATTGGGGAGAAACGAGTGCGATGCATACAGAGTCGACTAAATGATGGAAATTTTAGGATGAGTGATGGCAGAGGCCAACCAAACAATAAATGGAAACAGGTCCCCGATGCCATTCGACAACTTATTCAAAATGACATTAACCAATACCCAAGATATCTGTCTCATTACAAACGAGCCTTAGGAGATCCATTGCAGCCATTTTTGCACTACAGCCTCAATATATCAACTATGATTCGAGCTTTTAAAGAAAAAATGGCATATACTCCAGGATTAAACACATGTGACTGGATTTATCGGGACGAATTCCGAAAACTAGGATTGAAGTTTCAAAGTGTACGATCTTACACATGTAAGAAGTGTGACGAAATCTACATTAAGCTTATGGATTGTCGGTCAGAAGAAGAAACTATCGAAGTTACAAACATGATTAATGCGCACCATTTACACGCTGAGAGCGCTTATGCAAACATGTCGCAGGATTTTACAAGAGCAAAACACGATGAAAGTTTTGAATGTTTGGCTGTTGATTTGCAACAAGTATGCACTGTTTTGTATCGCTATCCCATACAGTTGCGTTTGTTTAATATACCTTTTTCTAACCGCAGATTTTATTTAGTCCTACATTGCGACACTCTGATGTCTTTTACAAACGACAGTTTGGTTCATACAATTTTTGTATCTACAACGCTAAAACTGACGACGGGATTATGTCTTTTTGGAGCGAAACTGATGGTGGTCGAGGTGCAGATTACATTATTTGTTGTATATTTTATTTCATCACGAGAAATTTTGAACCATTGCATGCTGGCGGTCAGCGCACTTTAGTTATATGGTCCGATAGATGCAAAGGACAGAACAATAACTCTCCAACTCTACTGGCTTACCTCATGATTGTTTGCAAAAGGTATTATATTAAGACACCAAATTAGATGAAATATAAGTCTCCTTTAATATTTAACTACGTTATTTATTAATTTACAGGTACATAAGTTCATCAAAAGTTTTTAACCACAGGTCACACATTTTTACCTTGTGATCGACTGTTCGCCTTGATTGAAAGGAAAAAACGTGTGAGTGATGCTTTTGCACCATCCCAATGGATTGAAGTAATCAAAGATGCGCGACCCAGTCAGCCTTTTCATGTTGTGCGCATAAAAAACGAAGATTTTAAGACATTTGATGAACTTTTGAACCTTGTGCCACGACCAAATACGCTTAAAATTACAGAAAATTGTTTGTACTATCTCAATATTGATGAACCACACTTGATTAGGTCCAAAAAAAGCCACAATGATATAGAATGGGACGTTTATATCATCAGAGAGGCTACTGAAGACAGAACATTTGTTAGAAATAGGCCGATTTGGAATTCAGTTGCTGCTTTGGAACAATTTGTAGCACCAAGAAAGTATAGGGGCAAATTTTAATAAAGGCTGACAAATATTTCGATTTGCAGGCATTTTTGCCTTTGTTGGAGCCTCGCTACAGAGACTTTTACGAAAATTTGCCATATGCTTAGTTTTTTTAGTTAATGCTTGCTGTTTTGTGCTGTATTTTGAGCTTTTTTTACCTTTTTTCTGCCGTATTTTTAGTGTTAAACACTAGTTTTGTATTCCTGAATGTAAAAATTTATCATTACTTTCTCAATGTTGAATAAATTAGGTAATTTTTAATCAGTACTTAAAGTGTTGTTATGGTCCCGGTTGCCACGCTAAAAATCGAATTTCTAAGCCGCCCTTTTACTCCTGACCAGTTCAATTGTTAATTTTAAAAGAAAAATTTAAATTATTTGGATTGATCTATTTAATTTTAGGCATACTTTTAACTTTTCTCACAATTTTGTTCATTTTTATTTTTGATTTTGCAGTTTTTGTACTGTGTGGTTGTTTTCAAAATTATAGCATTTGATATTTAAGACAGGAAAATACATAGTTGTAATCAATAATAATAGTATGAATATACTAATTTAACATTTCCGTTCGCATGTTAAATAAATATTTTGTCTTGACAGAAGTGGTTTTGAATTAATAAATTGTTATTGTTAAAATGATGATTAATGCTTTTTCTTCAAACTTCGGTCAGGGAATGTTGTAGTTTAAGTTAGGCTGTGTTCTGCGTTTGTTTCGGATTTTTTTGAAGTCGGAAGCGGGTGTCTTCTAGATTGAGTAGGTCTCTTCTCGATTGGGTTATCGGGTCTCTTCTCGATCGGGTGATCGGATTTTTTTTCGATTGGGTCTGGGTGTTCGGTTGGATTGGGTCTTTTCTTGATCGGGTGGTCGGTTGGATTTGGTCTTTTCTTGATCGGGTCATCGGGTGTCTTCTTGTTTGTAATCGGGTGTCTTCTCCCCCAACATGTGCATTGTGCATTGCACGAAACGGACGCACGTGTTCGGAGGTTTTCATTTTATGAGTTTTTGCTGAACGGTCTTTTTTGGAAATTGAAGTGGAATTCGAAGTCGCTTACAATGGTGTTTTTCACTTGCAATGCCTGTGGGTCCAGTGTGAAGAAGCCACAGGCTGACAAACATGTGTACCAATGTGGACATGGGTGCTCTTCATTTTCCTGTATGGATTGCGGAAAAGATTTCTCGTAAGTTCAAAAATATTCTTGAAGGAGATCCTCTTGGATTGTATTTTAAGTTCAAACGATTTTTTTGTTCACCATAGGCTGGAAACGTATCAATTTCACACGAAATGCGTAACCGAAGAACAAAAGTATAATGCCACTGGTTGGAAGCCTCCAACCAGTCACAACAAAGGGGAACGAAAGCAGCAGGAATGGGTGGATATTGTCCAGTCCATTGTGTCTACGGCGACCAATCTGGACTTTGCGTCTAAGCAGTTGCTCAAGACCATCTCTAGACATAATAATGTACCGAGAAAGCGGCCAAAATTTATGGTGAGACACTTACACAGAAGCTAAAACTAATAAGAAAATAGATGCCTACAAATATGGTAAATCGGAAATCGTATTAATATTTTCCAGAATTTCGTAAAAAACATTACCAAAAATCAAGTTTCTGAAAAGACAATTGAGAATTGCTGGAATCTAATCGAAGAGAAGGGGAAAGAAGCAAAGAATAAAAACGCGCCGACTGAAGCTCAACCCGAAAAGGCTGACCAGTCTGACAAATCGAAGACGGAGACTGCTGATAAGTGTAAGGAACCAGTCGAACCAATAAGTGAAGACGCTCCCAATTCTGGAAGCGACGAGAAAACTAAACGCAAGAAGGAGAAGAAAAGGAAAAGTAAGCATTCAGAAGCTGAAGACAAAATAGATGAAACTGGGATTCAAGAGACTCCTCAAGAAAATCTGGGGGAAGAAGAAGCCACAGAATGTAAACATAAAAAGAAGAAACACAAGAAAAACAAAGAAGGGTTAGAAAATGGAACAGAAACCACTCGAGAGGAATCTACAGTTCTCGGAGAAATCCCCAGCGAACCAACCCCCAAGAAGAAGAAAAAGAAGCGTCATTCGGAATGCGAAGAGGATCCAGACGAGGCCACTGCAGTGCCCAAACTTTCCAATGGACATGAGAGCACTGATCTCCCCAATGGTGGTGAACTTGATAGTTGTAGTAGTGTTAGTGTTACTAAATCGAAAAAACGTAAACGTAAACATAAGGAATCCGAAGAAGGGGATGCAGAACTCCCCCCTGGGGATGAGCAAGTAGTGCCAGCTGAAGAGAATTGTCAGGAGGAGCCTCCGAAGCGTAAAAAGAAACATAAGAAGAAGGATAAAGAACTGGCAGCAGAAATGTCTGGCACTGCGATTGAAATGGCTGCATGATTTTATCAATCCGATTTTTTTATGTGTTTGTTCATTCTCGAGAGCTCACAGTTAAGAACTATATCGGTAGTTAGTGTTTGCTATCATTTTCTTCGTGTTATGTTATTTCCATTGGACCAGAGTGAAAAGTATTTCCAGCAGTAACTAACTAACTAAATAAACTAAACTATGTATATAGCTACTTTTCTGTTGGTTTTATGAACATTTTGATTGTTTATTATATTTCATGTGGTTTACTTTACATAAAGATTAAAATTCTTACACTGAATTGCGTTTCACAAATTAAGTAAATAACATTATTATAAACAACTCATAATATTCGTACACATGTTATCTAGAGTCTGGGCTCAGTTTTCTTTTTGGGCTGCGAAATCTCATCTTACATGCTAATATCATCGGGTGGGTGTTTCAGTATGTTCCTTCTATTATAGTTTTGGTGTGGCTATAGTTTCCCAATAATAATGGCGTTATTCGGACAAATATAAAAAACGTATGAAACTGTACAGTAGTAATTCAATGACGACTGTGGTGTGTGAGAGAGAGGAACAAGATTTGGGATTTGCAGGTTCCAATAGTTCCAATATACTATTGTGAGCTGGGAGCATTGATGAGCTCGTCACATAATGAACTCAACTGCTTATTGTCCCGTTGTCTTTGCTCGAGATCAATTTGCAATGACTCCACTCGAACAGTCGTCTTTCGCAATAAGGCCTTCAGTTTGGTGTTCTCACTTTCCATTTGATGAACCTTCGTTTCGAACCCTTCGTACGTCCTGCAACCACAAAGTTAGTTAGTTTTAGCTACAAAAAGCCCATATGAAGGCAAAATAGACAACTTGGATGTGGTCAAGTTAGTTACGTCTGCAATTTCTCCTGAGCCTCTTGAACCAGAGCCTGAAATTCGGATTCACGATTATTCAGTTTGTGGACGGATTCTTCATCTTTGCGAAGTAAATCCTCTTCATTGTTTTTCAGCTCTACTAGGCTATTCTTGGTTCTCTCATATTTCCTATATTCATGTACAGAAGGGATATGAAGCTGGTTTGTTTGGTACAGTTAGTTAGTTTGTGAAAATACTTTGACTTGTAAAAAAAATTAACCCTTGAAAGCCAGTGAACGCACTCTCCACATTTATCAAATCCTCAAAGGCAAGGTCTCGCTCCGGGATAACTTTCAGTTTCTCGTTTTGTACTTCATTGAACTTGGCTTTGATTTCTTCAATCTCTTTAATTTTGCTAGCTAGCTGAGTCTCTATGTTGGCACTGCAATCACCAATGAATACAGCATTTCAGATTTTCAACACTATAGTGAATATATGTGTAGCGTACCAATCTTACCTTTCGGATAAGCGTTCAGACTTTTTTTTCATTTCGGCCGCGATTTGATTTTGTAGACTTGTGATGACCCTAGATTTTTCTTCCAATTGCTCATATATATGATCTTTCACCTGTGATGCGCTTTCTATTGTCTGCAGGAAAATGAATACAGGTTGACAAATTAATTTTGCGAAAAAAGTACATTTAATTCAGTGTGCATACCAATGTGTCCGACTTGAGTTTGGGGCTTATCGAATAAGAAGCCCTGGGAGAGATTTCACCAGCCTGGAGGATCTCATTTGGAGCTTGCATCCCTAAATCTGAGATATCACCAAGATTCTGAGGCATCACTGTGGCCATCAATCAATAACTAAAAGAAAAATCCAATATATGCACTGAAATAACGATAGTACGAAACTAATAACTTAAAAACTACCATCGACCAAAAAATGGACAAAACTTACGGAATATGAATAAATAAGTGTAAATGGACCAGTAACGGTTTTTAAGTAACTAACTACACAGAAATTTTGAGTCCAGTTTCCGGTTTCTGAGCAAAACGCTAGTTAGTGACTTCCTTAGTTAGAACTAACTAGCCACAGAATCTTTTGGTTTAATTAATAAACTGAACTAATTAAATAAACAAACAAAATTTTGATTCACAAGGACAGATTTGATCTCTATATAATAATCTGATTTTCGGATCCAACTGGAAACTGACAAGTGAGAATTCGAAGGTGGAGGAATTTGTGCATTGAGTTCCCTCCTGAAAATACTCATTGGTTCGCGGTCAACATCTCAAACGCCATAATTAGTCCAACATCGTTGTCCTTATACTTTTGTTCCCCGTTGACCACACTCACACACTCACATACATATTCCTTCCTTATTGCGTTTGCATATTATATGGAGTCATCTCTAGTCAAAAGATATATAGTACGTTTACTAACTAACTAACTAATTATAGGGCAGTTAGTGGGTTAATCATTTATGTAGAACTCTCGTTTTCATCAAAACTCTTGCAAAGTAGTCTGATCAAAGCAATTGAATCGATTTTTTAACAAAAAAGATTGCGCACTTCCATAGGAGATTTTTCATTTTTCGGTAACGCCATGTTGAGCCATAAAGTAGAGGTCATGTGAGTGGTTTCTTTCTAGAATGAAGCATTCATTTTAGACGTGTGCGCCGTAGTAAATTGCCGTCGACAAATACTTTTAAGGGAAAGGCCTATTTCTGCAATCAACCGAGCAAATTCACCCACCGACGTGTCAACACTGTCAACATGCATTTTTGAGTTAAAAAATTCAGATTTCTAAATATTTGTGAACTTTCAAGTTCATCAAAATGTATGTTTCAAGTGATTTAAATTTGCCAGAATTTCCTTAAAAATTATTATCGCTATTTTGAACAAGATATCATGAGGCTGACATTGCTGCCGCTATTTGGTTTTGTGATCGACGCACAGGTCTAAATAATTGTTCCGCCATATCTGGAGCTGTGCACCTCGTTTGCCACGCGTCCTATCGACCTCTTCTTTCTGTAATTTGTCCGTTGCGGATTTAATAGCAGTTTTTTCTATTAATTACCTCCAGTATTATATTCATTTATTGAAAGCGGTTAATTTTGTTTTTAACTAAATTAAAAATCACCAAGTGATTTATTGAAAGCTCTTAATTCTGCTTGTTATTAACTATCTTCTTCGGTATCATAATAATATAATTTCTTTAGAGCTCTTAATTTTCGGTGGTATTGATTAACTCCAGTGGCATTCTCACGTACTTGCTTATAACCAAATCTGTTAATTTTGCTAGCAATAATTAATTTTAGTATTATTATCGCTGAGCGAGAGCGGCAAGGCAATGAGTCTTGACAACATTGGAATCGGTGGCAAAAACCGATGCTACATCATCGCCGAGATTGGTCAAAATCATCAAGGCGATATCGATGTGGCCAAAAGTCTGATTGATGCAGCCAAAGTACGTGAATCCTACTTTTCATCAAATTTTCAGCTCCATTGATGGGCCTAGCTAAACACCAGCATACTAACTTGTACGTTGGTACATACTCTATTGGAATAATATTACATTATTCCAATAGAGTATGTACCAACGTACAACATACTTAAAACTAACCATCTAACCTATTTTTTCCCCTGTTTTAGGACTGCGGAGCCGATTGCGTTAAATTCCAAAAGTCGTCGATATCTCATAGATTTACTGAATCCGCCTTGCGAGAACCCTACAACTCGGAAAATTCTTTCGGAAGAACATATGGTGAGCACCGAGAACATTTGGAATTTTCCCCCTTACAGTTCCGCCATCTTAAATGCCATGCGGAAAAAGAAGCTGACATCCGATTTACAGCTTCCGCCATGGATATTGTAAGCATTTAATGCTGCTCTTTATTTCTTATCAATGATTTTCAAAGTTTGTTATCTAATTAACTCTACGTTTGGCATTCAGCCGTCCTTTAATTTTCTTGCGGAGCTGAGAGTTCCATTTATAAAAATTGGATCGGGAGACGGTGACAACTTTTTGCTGTTAAAGTACGCGGCCGCCTCACATGTGCCACTAGTCGTGTCCACTGGTATGATATATGCTGTAGCTCACCATTGTTGTCACGTAAGAAACTAACAAACAATTAAATGTAAACTTTTTTTAACTAAAGGGATGCAAGATATGGCCACCGTCCAGTCGGTACACAACCTCATAAGTGAGTATCATCAGGAGTTCGCATTACTCCACTGCGTGTCTGCTTATCCCACGGCTCCAGAGAACGTGAACCTCCGGGTAATCGATCTGTATCAGAGGAAATTCCCTGACATACCCATCGGCTATTCGGGACATGAACGAGGAATCGGCATTTCTATAGCTGCCGTAGCACGAGGTGCCAAAGTAAGTACATTAGTTATTCATCATGCGATTTCGCCCTGCAAGAACAAGTAGCAAATCTGCGATGTAACCCGTCCGTCTGTCTGTCCCAAAGCACATTTACTATCCCATGGATTTTTAAATAATCCCTAGGTAATTGAGAGACACTTTACATTGAACAAAGAGCAAAAGGGGAGCGACCATAAGTGCTCTTTGGATCCTCACGAGTTCAAATTGATGGTGGAATCTATAAGGGACGTGGAGAAGGCTATTGGAATTCCAAAAAAGGTAAACTTCTACCACATTATTATTATACAGCTATTGACTTGGCTAGTAGTTTTCTTTACTAACTAACTAGAACACCAATATTGTTCAATGATAGGTTTTCCAAGATTGTGAAGTTCCGTGTCACAATAAACTGGGCAAAACGATTGTCGCCACTGTGTTGTTGACTCCAGGGATGGTTCTCTCCGAACACAATGTGCAAGTTAAAGTGTCAACACTGAAGGGACTGAGTCCAACCCAGTTTTACAAGATTTTAGGTTTTGGGGTCAAAAGGGATATCCTACCTGACACTCCCATCTATGCTGAGGACATTGATCCTGTGATTACTATTATCGACTAGAAAAAGTCCTGGCAACTCCACAATCTGTGTTCCTTCTCACCACATACCATTGTGCTCGTACAAGTTTGTAAGTAAAACGTATAGTGAGCTTTTATTTATTATAATGATATAAGACTGAAGTGAGTTGACAGTTTTTTTTAAGATATTATGTTATTCATATTCCATGCGACTCAAGGTTACAGATAACAACAGAGAGATGTAGGTTAGGGGCTAACTTATTAAGGTTACATTTTCATATCCATGCAGTATCGGGTAAAATCATAATGACTGGCGCTGGAACATAGTTTAAAGCTTATTAATTACGCTCTGTGGCTATATACTCTTTAATCGGTAGTTAATTTAGTACAGTAGTCAAATAGTAGTGTGTATTTTAGAATTTTGTTTATGGTAGTACCATTTGCCTGACCTTGGAACACATTTCATATTCACAAAAATTGAGTCTCATCTGGCCAATACTATTTCTACGTTAGGTAGAAAGGGGAAGTAGAAATTGCGAAAGCTCGTCTGGTTTTGTGCTACACTACTAACTAACTAGTTAGAATTACCGTTAGTTAGTCAGCTAATTAGTTTGTGAAAACCCTTTTGGTCTAACTAACTATCTAATCAAATGGAAATAGTAGCTCACTCGGAGTTGCAACTTTCTGAGAATTTAGGTTAGTTAGTTAGTTAGTGAACACTACTATTATTCCAGCAGTTTGTTGGTCATTTTATTGGCACGGTTTCACACTATAACTTTAACTATACCAACACAAACACATTGTAAAAAGACTATAAGTTAGCTAAAGCTAACCGAGACGGGAAAATGTCCGGTAATATATCTTTATTGTTAGTTAGTTAGTTAATTACTCCTTTAGTAAGAAAAAAGCACCAACGTTTATTCATATGCGCACGTAATCTTATAATACTCACTTTTCCATTGCATTTGCGTACACAATAGCTGAATGAATATTCATTAGAAACTACCGAACGTCATTTTAAAAAATACATAAATATTAAGTCTGGAACCGCATAATCATGAGAGCATTTAAACAAAATATAATTTACTACTAAACTAACTATAACTGTGTTTAAAGCTGGGTCGTGAATATTTGTGAGAGAGTTTTTTCATACAGGCCCATTGGAGAAATTAAAACTGTATTTTCACTATTTGTTGTTGAAAATTGATTTGCGAATATAGGCCAGTAACTTAAGTACATAAAGTGGCCACCAAATTACAATGTCTTGTTACCAAAGGCTATGAGATTTTGGTTTTTTGAGGACTAACAATAGGTTGTACTGTACCCTAAACTATGTTTAGTTGGTAAGACTGTAAATAAATATAATTGTTGATTCTAACAAATAATACTCTGTCTCATTACTTTGGATGCTAATTAATAAATTAATGATAATCTCAACCATGCTCCGCAAGTTAGTTGGAATCTCAATTTCATTTCCCATTGATTAGTTCATCACATAAGGTGCTCAGTTGAGAGTTCTCTCGCGCTTTCTGCTCCACATCATTTTCCAGCGTTTTTATCTTCATCTCCATCTTACGATATTGCGCTCGAAGTCGAGTGTTCTCCGACTCCATGTCTCTTATTTTACTCTCGTAGTCTAAATGCATTCTGCAAACAAATACCCATTCCATTCATATAGACCATCTCATTTCATCCACGCATCTGCATACATCATTTTATTTTTTTCCATCTGTACCCACCTTTCTAACTTGTGCTGAGCTTGCTCTTTCAAAGCATTCAATCTAGTCTCACTGTTGTGCAATTTTATATTCATCTCCTCATCTCTTTGTATTAGGATCTCCTCATTAGCTTTCATATTTTCCAGCACATTCTTGGCTCTCTCGTATTTCCTACTCGTCGTCCGTCCAAATTATAGTTTAGTTACTTACAAATCCAACAACAAAAAACTTTCCCACCCTGCCTGCATTCATACCAGGCAAATTATTTCTTGCAACCATATAATATTTGTTTACCTATGCAAATCGGAGAAGGCAGTCTCAACATTCCTCAAATCCTCCAAGGCCTGGTCTCGCTCCGAAATTAAAACCATCTTGTCATTCTCCGCATGATCCATTTTACATTTCAAGTCCTGGATTTGCTCTGTTACCAGTGCTATAGATTTCCTCTCTTCCGCTTCTTTGTTCCTATACAGTTCACTCTCATTAGTTATAGTTAGACAAAAGGACATATTTCATGAACCCATCCATCTTCTGGTTACTAGTAACTAACTAACTAACTGAAACTGACCTAATTAGACTACTTTGGGATGTTAGTTCCTTGAGCTCGTTCTGCAACTCATTTATAATATTCTCCTTCTGTTGCAACTGCTTGAAAATATGGTCAGGAGGGGATTCCACGTTATTCTTCAAAATTAAGTAAGTACACAATCAAGCACCGGTTTATACAGCAATACGTTTTTCAACAGTAAGTGTTATGTACCGACAGTGAGGGCGACCCAATGTTATTCATATTGTCAGACTCTTGAGGTGACACAGACAAAGGGCACATTATTGGACAACTCTTGTCTTCTACACTGGTCACAGTCGATCGGTTAGGCCTTCCCCATTGCTCAGAAGACTGCGTGCACCAACAATTAGTTCGTTAGTTATAGTTAGTTAGTTACCTTACTAACTCACTACACTACCCACTAACTAAAGTAGTTATAATAATATGCACTCAATGATTTGTTAGTTGAACAGTAGTCCATTTTTTACCACCTCAGGAGCGTCAACATTCAATAAGTGGTGCTCTTGTGAACAAGGGATCTCACTGCTGCTCCTATCATTCGTTTCCTCTTTGACCACTTGTTTTTCCTCCGAAATGGAGTTCCGCAAATTCTCCTCTCTGCACACAAACAAATGTCATAGATACAATCCTTGCTGCACCATCAATAATAATTACAGGTAAACAGGGCTAAATCCGGATATGCTTTCACTCCACCAGTTTCCCCAATAATCTCTGTGTGCAAGAAACTTTGTGTGGATCGATCACGCCCTCAACTCACATTATAATTTTGGAGAAGGCGTCACTATTGCACACTTTGTGCATATTTTCTCGTCAACACATGTATTCTAACGAACTTGCTGCCTAACGGCAAAGTTAAACAATAGATATGAGTGCTGAAAAGATAGCCGATAACCCAGACCCACTTCAGTTATCAGATTAAACAAATGACGCAAACAAACATTGTAGGCTGTCAAAATGATTGGCAAAATTATTGCCACTGGATCTATTGACAAGTGCAAAAATAATAAACTTGAACTATAACTACCGACAGATAACGAAATGCAGGAGGAGTATGACTTTTATTATAGATTCATACCTATGTAACTGTAGTTATTTCTATGTTTATTACTGGGGATGGGGATTTCAAACTTTTGCACATTCACTTACGAACCATATATGGGAATTTTGCAATGACAGATATAGAATAGTATTGTATTTGGAGGCAAGAAATGTTGAATGTTGAACCTAGATTCACAAATTAGTGAAACACACTAACTTGGAGTGCACACAAATACAACAATTAGTTAGTTAGCTGGTTTGTACAAGTTGTTATACTGCTTCGTTGTACGAGTATATCTAAAACGAATCTTTCATAGCATCATCCTCATCTAATACACTAAAGGGTGGTTCACCCTTTAAACTATACATGATGTACGAGTGGGAGCTAAAATCTAGTATCTAGTAGAACACTTTACGTAGCTATAGCCTCATACATTCTAGATATGTGTGCATTTTCATTTCATATTATTATTCCCATAGGCCTCCATGCGTATAATCTACACAGCGTGTGTGCACTTTGTGCATCTGGGACCGAAATCGGGATTCTCAACGCCCGTATTCAATTTTAGTACTCCTTAAGTGCAACTATGGGGTAATTTTTGGAGAAATGTTTATTCTACAAAGTCTTGCGTTCCAAAACAAACCTTTTTAGCGGGACACATATGCATATATAGGTCACAAATTTCCCTTATATGGTACATGTTATTGGCTACACAACAATTTGCATGCATATATAGTACAAATCGGAAAACTAATTAACTAACTAACTATAGCATTCATAAACTATGCACGCGTGAGAATAAAATTTCAAAGGGACTTACTTATGGGCTACCAATCGATTGTAATTTTCCAATAGTCCACTACAATGTCCATTATCATGTTCGGGCAAACTATTGAGACCAGGGGATCCAACTGTTGGCAATAATTTCTCAACCTTCCCACTTTTCTTAGTGTCTCCACTTGAGTCCACTGCAAATAGTGAACGGAATTTATTGAACATTTTGAATCCCACTATATGGCACACTACTAATTAATTGACACAAAGTTGATAATTATTATTATAGTCCTCATAGTACACTAAAGATGAACATTTAAACAGCTGTGCTAGCTGATAAACGTGAGTTAGTTAGTAGCTATAACTAACTAAACTGCTCTTCCTTTCAAATTAACGCAGGACTAAAAGTATCTAACACTGGTGGATACCTGCTGCGGCATAAGAAAATGAGCTGATAAGTATAGAATTACAAATGAGAACATTACAAGTTTTTTTTATTTTTTGAGCATTGCATGCAGCCAACCGCATTCTGTGCATTCACACGTGTCCATGATTATGAATTTCACACATACAGACCCATTTGCTCACCACACACAATAGGTACTATATCAAATTACGAATTCATATATGTTATTGCATGAAGTAAGTAAGTTGAGCACCCAAAATTAGTAATAATGTTAATTATATGGGATCATATATGCATAGTACCTGTTGTTATGCTCAAATCTTGACCATGCTGCTGCTCCCCTAATTGCTCATAGTAAAATTTCCCCCTCTTTTGTGCACAATTCTTTTGGTCCAGCTGAGATTTGCTATTTTCGTGCATTTCAATAGTGCCCCATGGGTCACTATGTATTTTGGGAGGCAAGTCAAGTTTTGCACTCTTCATTATGCCACTCCATTGTTTCACAGGTGCAATATTGGCTGACTTATTGGCTCCACTGGTTTCCACATTTTCTGCAAATGTCACATTATGACCTTTGGAACGCGGAAGTTTCCATTTGGGCTTTTCAGGTGCATCCCGGGTGTTACTGGAATTCATTTGTGACTCCATGAGTGGAGGATCGGCAAATTCTTCGGGAGCCACTGACACAGGAATCTCAGCTGGCTCCCTCAAGTACGGTTTTTCGGGATTCACATCTTGGGACCATGGTTTCTCCGCCTCAATATTAGTTTCTTTCGAATCCATAGCTTTATTGCAATCCACGGGTTCTGCTGATACAATGAAATTCGTGGTTGGTGTGTATGGAGTGTTCCAAATATCGGGACAATAGGATTTTTCTAGTTCTGACGTTACACTGGACAATTTTATCTCTTCCGAGTTTTCAAGATTTTCAACTGCTTTGCTTGGATCAGCTGTTTTATCAATTGTTTCATCTGCCCATTGTTTAGTATCCATGGCAGCGGAAACAGCTGTCGTATCAATTTGCCCCAGTGCCCCATTTTCATTGTGTGCAAATAGTTCTTTTTGATTTTCGGGGAAATCTTGTATTACTATGTAGTTAATAGGAGTTTTAGATTTTCTCTCCTTTGCTAGGCTTGTGAAACTAACAAGATTATTATTAGGAGTAGCACATTTCAAGTTGTTTTCCACTCCATTATTGGAACCTTGAGCTGGTGCATTTTCAGTGATCAATAATGCACTTTTTTCGCACACACTTTTCATGCTATCATTTTGGTCACCATTGTTAAGTTCTATTGGACAGTTGTCGTTTATAATATTTTCAAAATGTCCATTTTCCCTGGGCGTCCCAGTGCTTTCCAGTCGCACTTGCTCCATTAGTTCACTCACATGATTTAATATGTCCATAGGTGCACTGAACACTTCCCTCTCATTATTCCATATATTGTCATTGGTGACCTTCAGCTCTTCTATATGAACCGGAACTGCGGGTTCCAATGCATTTATGTCTTCCGTGAGGCGCTGAGCACCACTATTTGGCGTATTACTGCCTAACTCTGTAAGCGGGTCTTTTTCATCGGAAGCAACTCTAATTTCGCTGGTCCATTCATTTTCCTTCTCTATGTTTGGTTTCCCAATGTCTGCTAACTGTCCAGTAATGTTCATGGACTCCACTACATTGGTTTCGTTTTCCAAAATATTTTCATCGGGCATACAATCTGAATCCCTATCGTTCTGCTCTGGGATCAACACAGCGCTTCCAGCATTTACAGGCTCAACAGTCAATAGTGAATTATCCATAAGGGAGTCTATGCAGTGAATTGCTTCTTCCGCTTTCTCAATCTTTCCGCTGTCGGACAAATCATTGGCCATTTGCTGCACTTGTTGCGGCCAGTTTTTAGCATCACTTGGTTTGGTCTCATAATGATATTTGCCACATGGGATCAGACATGTGAGTGGATCATGATTCTCATGCTCTGACTTTTTCAAAACTGTGTCTTCAGGAAACAATACACATGGAAAGCTCTCATCGGTTTTTTTAGATCGTTTGCCATCAACATGCGTATTGGCTATGACGACTACATTAGTCTGCAAAGATTTACTGGGATCAAAAATCTGTGAATAGCTAGTTCGTTCCTCGTGGACACGTTTTTGTGGTCCATTTATTACTGCATGAGCGTTTCCGGGTAAGCTCTGAGCAAGTTTGCCACCACTATTAGATTGCAGATGATGGCCATTTCCAGTGGGAGCACTTTGATTTCTCCCTACACGATTCTAAAAAGCAAAATTTATGCCAATGGGTCTTAAAATGCATGTTACATAAATGTAGGGAACTTAAATACTTTACCACGGAGTTTGCACTAATACGACCTTGGCTGGGATCCCAATTGCCATAATCTGCTCCTTGAGAAGCTGTGTTACCTGAACAATTTCTCACTCAGTTAGTTATATTATTATGCAATGTGAGTTTGTCAGTTTGCTTTGAAAAGTTAAAAATTTGCAAAAATTAATACCCATTTCACTATCACCTATCCACTCACGTCTCTGTTGCAATTAAGTCCACTTTTTGTGCATGCCAACATGCATATTGCAGCTATGAGCTGTATAGTTAGTTATTTACAAAACTATACATTTTTTTGGGACAAATCCGAGAACAAGAATTCGAAAATTTAATTGCAAACGTAGTTCAGAGTTTCTAACTGAAAATGTATGTAAAAGAATTCACGAATTGATTATGGGAAAGGTACGCAGTCAATTCCATAGATATAGACTGTCGTTTAGTGCTCAAGCTTCTCACCCATATGCATTTTCGGGGCTATCCGCATACACCTTACTTGAACTACAAACAGATCTATTTTGGGATGTTCGGGACCAAACCCGCACTCCGTATCGCTGAACAAAAATGTAGGGCACCCAAAACTAACAAACAGGCATACATAATTTCTTATGGGAGATGAGTCTTACTTTCTTACAACTTACAACCCAACTGAACGCAATTTAGCCTGCAAAAAATGCACACTGAATGCAGTGCGCAATTTTATGAGCCCGGCTGCTTTTGCAGGCCATGGCCAGTGAAATGCCAAAAGAATGTGCACAATCTGACGATCCATTTATTAGCACAACACATACTATGGACTACGCAATGCATGAGAGGAAATAACAAAGCCAACTTTTGTTCTGTTAGCAAAGGAGTTTATTACAAAGACAAATAGAGAAACACATATTGAGATGCGGTGTGGTGTAGAAAAAGGGAAGATGCTAGTTATAATTAGTAAGTAACGTAACATGATAATAATTGTACCGGGGAATTCATACTAGTGACACAATTGTAAGTAAGTAAGTTTTAGACAAATTAACCCTTCCCGCCCCATTAGATTACATCATCCCCGGGTTCCCAGCATATGGATTATTAGCTGACATATCTGAGCCACCACTCTTGGGACTCTTGATCGTTTCGTCCACAGAGAGGATCAAGCAGGCGGCTTCACAGGCTGCAGAAATTGCGTTGATTTTCACAATGGACGGCTCCCAAACACATGCTGCGTAGTTATCTGCCACATCTTCGTTCATGATGTCCACTCCGTACCAGGTCCCTCCTTCTGCAATTCACCGGTAACGTTTTAAATATCCTCAACTTGGTATCTACAACCAACACTGTCTTTAAGCTATTGCATACCTTCACTATGTCGTTGACGCAACTTGTTCAGAATGTTGGTCGCATCAAATCCAGCATTGTCACACAACTGACGAGGAATGATTTCAAGAGATTTCGCAATAGCCCCAATCAGTAATTGCTCTCGACCCGCAATATCACGAGAGTAGCCTCGCAGGTAAAAGGACAAGTCCATTTCCACAGCACCACCACCTGGGTAAACATTTGTAATCATTAGATGAGACATGAGCATTATGTCAATTCCAGTTAAAACTTGTTATGCAAGACATACCAGCTACGACAGAGTCATTTTTGATAGCCCGTCGAACAATCATGATAGCATCATGAAGGGACCGCTCGGTCTCATCCATGAATTGTTGAGCTCCACCACGCAAGATAATGGTAGCAGTCTTGGCTTGAGGACATCCAGTGAACAAATTGTACCGTTCCCCTCCAATCTGTTTTTCTTCGAGAACTTCACAAGAGCCCAGTGTCCCTTCGTTTAGATCAGACACGGTCGTGATAATGGCACCACCGCATGCCTTCATCGTCCGTTTCAAATCGTCCTCGGTGACACGGCCGGCGCAGAACATATCTCTGCCAAAACAGACAAGAATCTCAGAATTAGTTGGCTCCACAAAAAGTACACCGAAACAAGGCGAGTTTCTTACCTGTCGGCAAAATACTGTGTAGCAACATCCCCGATTGGTAATTTGGATAGGACGACGGAAGCGCCACTCTCATGGATCTTCTCCAACTTTTCGTACAAGATCTTCCATTCGGCATCAACAATTTTTTGGTACTCCTGGAAATGGAACAAATAATATGGAATTGCTTGTTTTATATCTTGAGAACAAAAATTACAGACTTGGACTCACCTCAATTTGCTCAATGCGGATCTCAGCATTGTCCCGTTCAGCCTTCAACTCAAGTTCAATATTTAACAAGGCAATCTTGGGATTAGTATACTTTTTAGGTTGCATTTCAAAGCCAGCATATGAGAAGGTCTTCTTGAAGGCTACACCAGCCACGAGGAATGAGTCTTCCAAAGCACCACCTTGAACTTTTTTGATCCCAATCATGTCCAGTGGGAGCAAATCGTCGAGTATACACACGGCATCTACAGCCATCTTGCCAAACAAGTCTTTGTGTTGATGGATGAGTTTGGAGCTGAGTGCTGTGGAGGCACATTTCTCCAGCAGTTGTCTTCGCTCTTCGGCAGTCCCCTTCTTGATTGGGATGGCGATCTTATTGATCCTTTCGATAGCTAATTGAGTGGCGTTTCGGAAGGCCTTGACAATAGCACGGGGATGAACTCCTTCCTCCACATACTGCTTCACTTGTTTCAAGAATTCACCGGCCAAGATCACCACACTGGTTGTGCCGTCTCCCACCTATAATAGGAATCGAATATGGGTTATGTCTACTGTCCACAACTCTGAATGACGTGGTTTTCTTTCATATCATACCTCTGAGTCTTGTGACTTGGCAATGTCTACCAAAGTTTTAGCCGCAGGATGAACAATCTGCAATTGCTTCATTATGGTCGCTCCGTCATTAGAGATGGTAGTCCTTCCAGAGCTATCCACAATCAACTTGTCCATGCCTCGAGGTCCCAATGTAGTTCGCACAGCGTCAACTACTGCCTGGCAGGCATTGATATTGGAAATGAGTTGGGCTTTTCCTTGGGAAGACTCGGTCCCTTCTCGCAGCAAAATTATTTGAGGTTGCTGTTTCAAAAAAAAAAAAGAGAAATTGAACAGCAGCCAAAATTAAATAATCGGAGAGATCGATAATGGATGTGGTTAGTCAGATACTTTTGATCGAAAGATCTTACCATTTTGTCTAAAATACCGGTAACTTAACTTTACGACAACAGAAAAGACTTGACAACAGTAGATACAATGTAGGTTATGCTAGTTTCCAAACAGGGCAATAGATATAAAGTAAATAACTTCAGTTATTTTGTTGAAATCGTTCCAATCTACACCGATTTCTAATTAGAAAACTAAACAGGAGAAGCAAGACACGAAATCTTCAAAGAAAGAAATTAATTATAAAACTGATGGATCAAACTTATCGTCAATGCTTGCAAACAACAGACAAATTTTAGCCGACAATGTTTTTCAACAAATCACGCTTCAACACCCAAATATATTTTAAGTTTGGCAAATTTTCCCCTCAAAACATATTTTTTGAACAAAAACACCCACTAATATAATTTTTGATCTTAAAATTTGATAAATATTTTCGTTTTAAAAAGTGGTAGTCGGGTTGCTAAATGTTGGATAGTTTGATTGCAGGTGCTTGTTCAGAGCCACATTGTGAGCATGCATGTTCAACTTTCGCGGCATTCAACTTTGTTCTAAAACATTCTACGAGGATTTAGGTGAGGCCGAGGCCCAGTACCATACTGTGTGTAAAATATGATGAATTCTTCAAGTCATGCAAAATAATTATACATATAATGGGTCACATTTACAACCATTATGTAATCCAACATAAAAAAAATAATGTGCACAGTAAGAAAAGCATTGAAGACATTAGGGTTAGAATCGTTTATTTTTTTTATTCTCGTTTAAAATCAGATTCATATAACACTTGACTTGTTTCTTCATCAAGCGCATCAAATTTGATTCCGTTTTTGAACATAACAAATCTTTCATGACCCCATTTTCGCCCAAAACTATATTCTCCACACGTTTGGATTCGCATGAGACATTTACGGACATTATTATCGTTCCTGAAATATGAAATGCAAGTTATTTCATGCTTTTCCTGCCACTAAATATAATACATTCATCAAGAATGACTATATCATAACTATGAATACAACTGTGGTCCTTACCACTTGAGTCTTCTTCCCAAAACTCCAATACGGGTTTTAACAAATATGGGACATCATGAGGAAGAAATTCCAGCATCTTTGATTTTAGAATTTTTAAAGCGAGCTCTTGAGGTGAACAATCGGTCAATACATTTTCCGTAAAGTCCCATTCTTTTTCTACTGCATTGGAGATCAAATAATCCTAAAAAACGGGAATTAAACTTAAGTATGGATATAACATACATCAATGGACGAAAATATTTTGCTTCATACCTTTAGCATATCGACACCATTGCCTTTTAAGGCTGATAAGACAAAAACATCCTGAAATCCCGTCCAACCGGCAACTTCATCGCCTAAAAATCAAAATGTAGCTAGCGCCTGGTGAGTTCATTTAGATTTTCGTTTAAATAGCATATATTCACCACAATAAATATCATACCTTCATCATCCTCGTCATTTGTCTCCAGTCCAGTGAATAATGATTCAATGGGTTTAACTTGACTAACTTCAGTCTTTTTCCTATTTTCCAATTCCCTCTGCTTGGCTCTGTCTAAAAGTTGACTAGTGGTTAACTTCTTGCGAGTTTTGAGTGACTCCCGAGGAATCGGTTTCCCAGCTATTATTCCCCCGGTTAGGATCCCAATGGTTTCCAATAGCCTGTCTTTGATTTTCAAAACATCGACCTGACAAAGTGACCGTCAGAGAAAACAACCTAGTTAACAATCCTATCTTCACAGGGGAAAGCCCGAAAACTAATAAGCTAATGACAAATGTACTCACTTTGTTTAAAACTAAAATAACATTCTCCGTCTGAAACGTATCCAGCACAGCCAAAATTCGACGATTTAGTCGATTTCGAGTTATTTTATTTGATACATCATGTACGACGGCAATCACGTCCGCTATGTCGGTCGACTTTTTGGGTCCGTACACAAAGTTCTTGGGAAACGCAAACCTTTGAAAATTCCAATTGAAAAAGTTAATGTCCAGCTACACACACAATATATTCTCAATGGAATAAGTAAGACGTTCACTTTTTAATCTCGTTCATGTCAACAAGACCCGGCGTATCTACAAATACAATTTGAGTGTCATCCTTTAAAAATATGGCTTTTTGATTCTTCCTGGTCGTGTGAACTCGCTTTGACACCGGGCAAACCTATGAAATGCGAGAATCGCCACAATTTGATGACTTAGAACAGTTAAGATTTGCGTGGTTTGACATTTTATATTTACTTACGTCATGTTCAACTAGTTTATTAATGAGCGTGCTTTTGCCAGCATTTGGGACACCGATAATGGACACACGGAGACTCTTTTTGGGATTGGGAAGAACACAACTGACATTTTGTTCCGGGACAACTGACCCATTATTGCTACTCGATTTTGAATATGAACACCGGGTGAGGGGACCTGAGAAACTCAAAACCGACACCGGTCGAAAAACAACAGGTTTCAAGAAAATTGCTTTCGATGCTAATGCAGCCATTGTGGCATCATTTTCAAATTGTATGTTCAAACCCTAGAGTGTGTCATAGCAGTTAATTAACTCCAATTAACTAACAAAAGACTGTTGATAAACAAAACTTTTGCTGACAAAAATCATGGAGTTTGAAATAGCCGCGCGCTGCTGTATGCATAATGTGTTTTTCTCTGACCATAGAAGTAGATTACTATATAACACTAGAAGACTTACTTCCTTCATTTCTTGTAGCCACATTTTTTTCAATGTGTGTCTGTGATCCTCATATGTTCAAGTCCAATCAAATATACATAGTTAGATCTGCGATCTTCCGTTGTATTCGCATTCGCCAAAAACTCGGCAGAGATGGCGTGCCACTCATGCAAAAATTTTACGGAATTTTCTGATACCATAGAAGTAGATTTACTCACCACACAACACATAGTGGCTACACAGATTCTACATGTATTAGATCAGAGGAGCGGGGCTTTGTCTCTGACATTCATTCAAGTCAAGTTCATATTGAGATGAGATAGATATTGCAATATATGATATAATTAATGTACGATTATGAACACTAGTTAGAAGATTTAAAGAGGTTCAGCTTTCCATCCTAGCTTTTACTGCTATTTAGCAACTTTCTGGAGGCGAGCATTTTTTCATAAACTTTACCGCAGCTTTGTGTGACGCATATATGAATTGGTTCGATCTGCAAGAACGGAATTTCTCATATCATGACTCGCCGCATTCCATAAACAACATTCTTTGAACTTTACGGATTTCCGAATCTAATGAATGTGCCAAGAGCACACTGCTTTCCCCTGCCTACGCCTGCAGGTCAAACCTACTCTAATTCCTATGATCCAGGGGTTTTCAATTTCATCAGCACAGCAGGAATGCATGGAGATTTTTCGCTGCTCAAAAGAATGCTTCTAATGAAATATTCTCTATCCCTATTGATGAATTTTCCCATTTTTTCTTGTGATTATGGGGAAGCACGTACACATATAGCTCAAGTTTTACATGAATCAAGAAGTCAAGATTGGATGGGTGGGTACTATAAGTTTACTAACTTAACTGCAGTGAGACCAAAAAGTTATAAAACACCCGCCCGAATATGTTCAGTTATAGTCTTTAGTTTACTTTAGTTACACGGTAATTTTACCGTTTTTAACCACTAGAAGAATTTTGGTCAGTAGGTCAGCCCATTAGATTGCGATTAGGGAAAGTGCGGAAAGTATACGTGCACAATGCATGCATAGCAGGTTCCAGTCAGTCAGCCAGTTCCTTCTAGTCCAGTCGCATTGGTCTTATAGTACACAAGTACACTACACAGACTGCAGACGGAGTACACAGAGTGAGTGAAAGCAAAAACATCTTGTCCGTGAGTCCCAATTATTTTTCCCAATAGCAGGTAAAGAGTTCATTCTACTTATATAACCAACCGAACTAAATACACTGGCTTTTTTAATTAACAATACATTTTTTTTGCAATTAACTGCATTCCATGCATAGTTTGATTCGTTCGTATATATTTAATTGAGACATGTACATGACCAATTGCATAATGATAATGGGAAGGCAATTCGTTCCCAGCTAATAATATATCTACTAGGCCAGTGTTTATATTGCAGTCTTCAAAACTACATGTTACTTGAAACCAGGTGAAGTGTTTAATTGCTTTATTTGCACGCTAAAGCATTGAGTTATAGTTTTAGCGAGCAGTCTGCAGTCTCTGCAGTTTGAAAACTTCATTGAAATTGATTGATTGAGGCCGAGGCAGTGTACAAGGATGGTTTCATGTTAAAATCCCGGTTTCAATACCTCTATGTTATATCAGTGAACATAGTCTGCACATTCTGTACACAGGAGATTTTGCCTTTAACTAAAGTTAATTGTACTGTGTAGGGTAGAAGCCTATGCATTTTAGTTCCTAAGAATTTAAAGCATTATACTGGACCTCCTAGTTTTTTTTATAAAAAAGAGGCTCCAGCTCACTTTGCGACCTACCTAATTTGCTCATTTACATTACATACACGCATAATGCATGTGTTTTTTCGTCTAGATCAGGATTTCGGAAAAATGTCTGCAGCAAGACCTTTGCACTATGTAATGAAAATTGGGGACCGTCGGACTGCCATCGATGTGTTGGTCAACAAACTCAAAATGAAGGTTTTTTCCCCATGCAATTGCTGAAATGTTCTTTTTTCCACCACTTATGTACGTCATGTATTTTTGTATATTAGGTCCTAAGACATGAGGAATTTGAAGAAGGTTGCAAAGCCACATGCAATGGGTATTTATGTCTAACTGTATTGTTCCCATGATGAGCCACAAAACGTTTAAAATCGCCGCTTGTATATTTTTTGGTTCAGACCATATGATGGCAAATGGTCCAAGACCATGATTGGATACGGAGATGAGAAAAACAATTTTGTGCTCGAGCTGACATACAATTATGGAATCTCCAAATATAGACATGGAAATGATTTTCACCAAATCTGTTTATCAATGAATACCAGCAAGGAAGAAAATGTGCTTGTGGATTCCTATGCTGTGCTAGTGTCACCCAAGAAAATCGATAGTATGTCCAAATCAGTTTTTTATTTCCATTTGGTTCGAATAACTTGTTTTTAGGCGTTTTACAAGCAACACTAAAAAACTGACCCTTTTTTTTTACTAAACCATTGCATTGCTACCACTTTTATACTCTGTTTAGTGCTTTAGAATCCAAATCATGCAAATTTCTCAGCCTTGCATGCACGAAATTTTCCATTGACGCTAAATATGTGGATTATTCGAATCATTTTTAAGACTTCACAGCTTTGCATTAGATGCAAGACCATGACACCATGACATTGCATGCGATTTTCACAAGATTCTCCATAATACGCTGATTTGTGTGCTGTAGAATGCAAAAGCACTCTTAACTATAGTAGAAATCCATATGAGGCAATCTTAGCATAATTAATTTATGTTAGGTGGAGCATTCGAGAAGCTAATTCTGAATGTGAAAGATTACGAGAAGACAACAGGCTTTTGGGGTACAACTTTGGGTTTCCCATTAGTGTCATCCAAAGCAGACAAAAGTATGGAGTTACGATTTGGGAGCTGGAGTCCAGGGGCACCAGACTCGTTCATTTTGAGATTCCAGGAGATCTCTGATCCCTCCAGTTGGGATCGAGGGACGGCATTTGGTCGCGTGGCTTTCGCTGTGCCCACTAATCAGTTGCATTCCATTCAAGAGACAGTGAAAAAGAATGGATTTGGGGGTCAAGTAATCACTCCGTTAGTCACACTGGACACTCCGGGCAAAGCGTCAGTCTCTGTTGTCATTTGTGCGGACCCTGTAAGTCTTGTTTTTCAGTTTTGGGAGCTATACGGACGAGGTGAACAGTTTTATTTAATCGTAAAATGTGTCTTTTCAGAATGGTCACGAGATCTGCTTTGTAGGGGAAGAAGGATTTTCGGAATTGTCCAAAGTGGACCCAAAAGCGAAAGAACTGCTCCAAAAGTCCATAGATGAGGACAAATCTGATGAGTGGTTTGCCAATAAAGGCAAAACCAAGGAAACTCTTCATTAGGGAAAAGTATTAGTTCAATCTTGCTGTGTGGACCAAAAATTGATGTATTGTTAGTTACATAGGAATTCAGATTTAAGCCTATCACGTGTTCAGTATATACGATTTCAACAAAGTGAGCAACTTTTCCCCATCTTCGATTTGTGTTGTTTAAGAATCTGAATTTTATTCTACTATCGTCAAATTCAAATGTATGGAAACTGTGAACTGTAATGGCTGCTATGAAAGTGATAAGTCTGTCAAATTTTTCTTGAAAAAGTTAAATTTTAATGTGATGGTAAACTATGAATTGAGACCAAACTTGTAAGTCTAGTGGACCATGAACTTAAATAAATTAAAGTTTAACAAATGCTTTGTTTATAGTAAAATTCCATTTTTAGTACCGCACCAATACACATGCGAAATATTGAAAGGTTTAATTTTTTTAACTCTTTAGATGGATCCAATGAAATAATTCCCGTTGAACAGCTCGGCTAACAATGTTTAAATTAAATCAGAACAGATTCTCTATACATCTGTATGTATTAGGATTTGACTGACGCACCTTGTGTGAGCCCTTAGAACGGGCTAATATATGTAGGGAAATTCTTCTTCCAAAGGACCCCACCCCGATAACATACAAAGATGACAACATTCAGCTGACATTTTTTCAAAAATTTCTCAAATCTTTTGGAGAGCTTAATTATTATGGGGTTCCTTGTCATCAACATATTTTCTGGCCCCTTTCATATGAATTCTGTTTCATTCGGTGACTTGAAATAACATTTTCCTATGCAACAGAATACAGTACTTGACGCCGCTTAACAATATTGGTACGAAACCAGTGTACGAGAACTACAAGTAAGTAGATAGATTGACATAATGGTTCGGAAGCGAATAAAAAAGTTGAAGAAATATTTTTTTAGTAAAAATTCCATCTTCAGTATCGCACCAACCCATAATGCCAAATATTAAAAGGAACTTTTTTTTAACTCTGTAGATGCATGACAATTCCCATCGAACAACTCGCCTAAAAATTTTTAAATTATGAACAAATTTGGACTTCGGTCACATGGATTATGTGAGGCCTGGACCCAATGTACCAAGATTTTTATGAAAAATATGCACATTTTAAGCAACCGCACTGTAACTTTAAATTGAAAGAATCCAATCATTTTTTTTTGTTTTGTTTTTGAAATGAAAGTTTAATAAAACAGGAAGGGTTTACAAGTACTGGGTTAAGTGCAACTGCTACCAGCGGAATGCATCAACAATATTTCTTTGCACTTTCATTTATACAGAGAATAAGTTTATGTGGCAATTATGTGGATTTAACGGGATTTAACGTGGAGCATGATATCCTCCCAGTATCCCATTTTTGGAAAACACAATCTGATACAAATGAAAAGATCGGGAGCCCAACATGCCTTGAGCTAATTGCAAATAAGTTTTCCACATTCTGTAAAACTGTTGCCCATATTTTTCTTTTAGTTGGAACCATCCTGCATCAAAATTTTCTTCCCATGTTCGTAATGTTAACTCATAGTCGGCTCCAAAGTTGTGCAAATCTTCTACCACAAATAAATCTTCTGCTGCAGTGATTAATAGCTACAAAAAGTGCACAATCTTAAAGTTAGAACCAATAGCTCGTTTTATATGCTCTAATGTCATGTTAGTGCCAGTACCTCAAGTTTGGGCATTTCCGAATTCGGGAAAATGAATTCATGAGACCATTTGGAATTGACCATGTAGTCTGATCTATTGATGCCCATTGTGTGCAATAGAAAGAGGCCATCGGGTTTCAAAAGCCGGTTCCCGATTTCATATAATTTTCGAAAATTAAATCTGCCAACATGTTCCATAAATCCAACACTGACCACACGGTCATATGATCTGGGGCACATGTGTTCCAAGTTTCTGTAAAACGCAAAAAGACTCGGACTTGAATGCGTAGCCATTTCACGCAAATTTTGAATCATATAACTATAAGCTGTATATGAGACACTAAAACAAATCGAGAGTTTTTGTCCGTACGCAAAAAAGAAAGACGGGAATGATTTTTAGATTTTTTGGGCTTTAAATATCTTGCTGCGTTCCAAGTTTTTGCATAAAAACTAAGTAAGTAAGTAAATACTTAAGTACCATATAATCAATTTTCGGTGTAAACTGCAAATATTTACCTGTAATCACACAAAATGAAATCCACAGGTAGTCCTTCGCACAGAGATTTGCCTAGTTTAACTTGTTCCTCTGAGATTGTGCAGCCAGTGACACTAACTCCATGATATTTGGCCAAATACTTGCCCAACGTCCCAAATCCACAACCAATGTCCAAAACTTTCATCCCTGGCTCCAGTTTCAGTTTTTGAGCAATCAGTTCCATTTTGGCCACTTGAGCTTCATTCAAGTTTTTTGCATTCTTCCAATAACCGCATGTATACTGCATCCAATCATCCAGCATGATCTTGTATAAGTCATTTCCTAATGCGAATGCGAAAAAATTACTTATTGCAGTTGAAAGTTTACAGATTCAATATTCCCCCAAAGATGAAAAAATAAGGGTCGTACCTGTGTTGTAGTGTGAAGCCACATTCCAAGCGAGATTCCCTTTCTGTAGATTCACCATTTGACTCAACACATGAAAAGGATCTTTCCACAAATTCTGATTCCTGTCCCTCGTCCCTTTCATCAACTCGGGCAAATTGTATACACTCAAATCCCCAGAACACAAATTCTGAGCAAATCCATATCCGAAATTCGGGGCGAATCGTAGAAACACTTGTTTCTCATTCCTGAGAATCCCCAATTCATTCCATTTCTTTGCATGCCCTCGGACAAACTCAAATCCGTATAATCTCCTCCCTACCTCAATTACTAACCCTTTGTACAAAGGATACAACAGTAGGGCCAATATGTATCGCAATTTTTCTTGCAAAAAAATGCCGCTGTAGATACATCTGAGAAGCAAATTTCGCCACATTGCAAAAATTGGGAAAATGCTCTCTTTGAAACAATTTGGTAGCGACTAAGTTTGCCGTACAGCAATGCTAAGTAGAATTAGAAAGTGCGTGCATTTGAATGCACAAGTTTGGTGAAACTGTTAACTATGCAAATGTTGATGCTAAAAAGGTGAAATATTTCACACGAGGTATTAAAAACAAAGATTTTAGGTCACTGACCAAATGGAGTACTAAAATTTCACTGGTCAATGTATTTCTATATCATGTAAAGTTAGTTATGCAATAAAAACATATGTATTTGCATCCGTCTTTATAGAATAAGACGTTGTTATTTCAATTTTAGCATTCAAATATCAAATATGGTGCGTAACACAGCACAAAATTCAGATTACCTGATTGTTTGCATGCATATAAACTTACCTGGAGCCTGATATCCTCTCAGAATTTCATTTTCAAAACGGCAAATGGACACAAATGAAAGCTTCGGGAGCCCAAAACGGCTTCAGCACAAATTAAATGTTTTGCACAGATGATAGAAATCTCAAATCTACCCCTTTCAATTCGCACCAGCCAGCCTAAAATTTTTTATCCCGTATGCTTGCAATGTAAATTCATTATCGGCTCTCAAACTGTAAATACTCTGCTAGCAAAAAATGTCATTTAAGTTCATGCTATTTAAATTTTTCTTTTTTCCAATTTTAATCAAGTTTTGGGATTTCCTAATTCTGGAAAAGAAACTCTTGCATCCACAATATTTAGCATTCACACACCGTGTAGAGTCACATTCTTTGTTCATTATTACACCTAACTATTATGTGGGGCACAAATAACCCATAGGATTACAAAATTCGATTGGACATTGCAAACAGTTTTTGCCCACCGTATGTATTTCATGAACCCATCGCATATCTAGGAATTAAGCTTTGGAATGCATTATATCGCCTGTCAAACTTCGCAATATCAATTATCATGTCATAGTATTCTGCGGTTGTTTCCCAAATCCCTGGCAAGTATTTTTCTGCATGTGCGAGTCAACAGGTAATCTAAAAATTGAAGTCAATCCTGATCATGCACTGCGATTTCACTTCTACGGATCTTCCTTGCATATTTTGTTCTGTCGCTTTCCAAGTATAGTTTAAACATCATTCAATCAGAGTTGTTTGCATTCCTAGTGTATATACATTCATCATATCAAATATGCATGTTTATATTTCACGAGTATCAAAAAACTCGACACCAAATTCCTCATATTTGCGCAGATTAGCAAACAAATTCAAGTGCAGCTAAAAAAACGACTATAAAAGAAGTTCTATAGCACTGTTACGATTATAGATTATATCCAGCCAATTTTGATTTGATTTAAAACCTTTAGTTTTATGCATGGCATTCCTAGTCATTTCAATGTATTACTTCAATGTCAATGATAATCATGATTAGTAATCGAATGAATCATGGATAGCATGAAGCATTCTTTAAACGGCATTCGCTCTCACATTCATATAATAATACACTATTGCGTGTGACTGGATCTGTACTCTGTACGTGAATTCGCACGGTGACCGTGGGATTCATATCTCTCTAATAGCTGGAATAATTGGAGGTAAAGTTCCACAACGACCGTTCACCTTGACAAGCGAGATTATTCTCCAAAACTTTATTCGTTTTAGGATGAAATCTGCATTCTACTTATTCTTTGTGAGAAGACAAAGTGCGTCCTAAAAGTGAAGGGTCTGTCTGAAATATAATGCAAAGTTTGCCATAAATGTACACTTTTTGCATAGTGAGAGAATCTTGCATACCACTCCAGTTCTAATTTCTTCATATAAGGTGTAGTGCTTGATCTGAGATGTCGTAATTTTGTTATGAAAAGACTTTTTAAGAAAAGTTGCAATAAATTTGCCTACATGTCAAAAATTATGTCAGTTTTTTCCCAACTCTAGAGTAACAAGATGATACGTAGTAGATAATACACAAGTTATTTTCTCGTATATGCCTGAAGCGGAAAGCAGAAATACTGGTTCACAATCACTGGAATATACTTGTTTCCATATGCATATGGAATGCAATTATATTATAGCATTGCATTGTTTTGAACAACAACTTGTTTCAAAGCATCACATGTGGATTGTGATTACATGATTTGTATTATTACAAAACTGTGCGATAATAGTGCGTACTTTTTAATGACTTATGCAATGAAGAAAAAAATAACTGGGTTATGCAGAGCAGTAAAGTTATATAGAATTTCATGGAACGTTTAACTTAACATTTTCTTTGCCTGTCACTCCGTTCGTCTGTCTGTCAAGTCATATAGGCAAAACCAACGTCATGCAGGCATATTTTTGGTTAGTTTCAGAGCGGGAGACTTTTTTGGTTTTATTGTGAAGTTTATTTATGAAATGTAAGGAATTTAAAATGGAGTAGTTGTTAGAAGAAAAAAACGAATTACCCTCACGAGGTGTATTGACAGTTAAAGATTCAAGTGCATTCAAATGGGCTAAAGTATAATATTCTTTAATTTTTTTCATTTTTGTTACTTTGTACGAACAATTCAAGCTACATGAATGATGCAAAGTTAACGTGGAGCCTGATATCCCCCTAGGATCCCATTTTTAGAAAAGACGAATTGATACAAATGGTAACATCGGGAGCCCAACATGGCTTGTGCGAATGTCAAGTATGCTTTCCACAATTGATAGAAATCTTCACTGTATTTCCCTTTCAATTTGGGCCAGCCAGCCTCAAAATTTTTCTCCCATGCTTGCAATGTTAATTCATAGTCGGCTCCGAAATTGTGTAAATCTTCTACCACGAATAAATCTTGTGCTGCAGTGATTAAACCCTAGGAAAAAAGATTTTTTGACGTTAGTTAAAGTGGATCTCAGTTAAATTTTTCAGTTTTTTCACATTACCTCAAGTTTTGGCATTTCCGAATTCGGGAAAATGAACTCGTGCATCCATTTTGTATTCACTACATAGTCAGATCGATTCATTCCCATTGTGTGGAGCACAAATAATCCATCGGCTTTTAAAAGATGATTGGCAATTTCATAGAGTTTTCGGAAATTGAATCTTCCAACGTGTTCCATGAATCCTACACTCACTATTCGGTCATACGATTCTGCGGGTTGTTTTCCCAAGTCCCTAAAAAAGTTATTTTTTCATGTAAAAGTCAATTTATGTTCAACAAAAAGCTACTGTTAAGTCAATTCTGATCCAGCCATTATTGATTTCACTTTTCAGAATTTTTGCCGCATTGTTTACACCATGAACATGCCAGAAATATTTTCGTCTTTATGATGCATGGATGCATGAATTTTTTAAAAATTTATCGCAATGTTACTATGAAGTATAGCTGAATTGAGTCCAAAGAATTATTAAAAAAAGATCCATTTTACAAAGACTTGACCTTTCTTTGCTCTGCTGCACAGATATGTATATAAGTGCACCTAAAAAGGACTATACAAGAAGGTCTGTTGCATACAGTTGCACATAAATTATTTTTACACCATACACTGATGCAGAAAAACTCAGATTTCAAAATAAAATAAATTTACCTGTAATCACACAAAAGGAAATCCACAGGTAGTCCTTCACACAGAGATTTGCCTAGTTTAACTTGTTCATCTGAGATTGTGCAGCCTGTGACACTAACTCCATGATATTTGGCCAAATACTTGCCCAACGTCCCAAATCCACAACCAATGTCCAAAACTTTCATCCCTGGCTCCAGTTTCAGTTTTTGAGCAATCAGTTCCATTTTGGCCACTTGAGCTTCATTCAAGTTTTTTGCATTCTTCCAATAACCACATGTATATTGCATCCAATCGTCCAGCATGATCTTGTATAAGTCATTTCCTAATAAGAATGCGAAAAAATTACTTATTGCAGTTGAAAGTTTACAGATTCAATATTCCCCCAAAGATGAAAAAAAAAGGGTCGTACCTGTGTTATAGTGTGAAGCCACATTCCAAGCAAGATTCCCTTTCTGAAGATTGACCATTTGACTCAACACATGATGTGAATCTTTAAACATAGACAAATTCCTGTCCCTTATCCGTTTGTGGAGCTCTGGAAAATTTTGTACAATCAAATCCCCATATCGCAAGTTCTCTGCCAATCCATAGGCAAAATTCGGGGCGAATCGCAAAAATGCTTTTCTCTCATTCTTAACAATTCCAAACTCATTCCATTTCTTTGGTGGGCCACTCACAAACTCAATATCATAGAATGTTTTGGCCCATTTTATCACGGCCCTTTTATACAACGGGTATACAGCTACGGCCAATATGTATCGCAATTTTTCTTGTAAAAATATGCAAAAATATATAGTTTTGAGCAAAACATCTCGCCACATTTTGAAAACTGGACTTGACACGTATAGGTGCCTACTCTCTCCACCTGCTCTGTTTGAATACGAAACTGGATGTGGGGAACAAATTCATTTTGTTGCACTACATATTGCATGGACGATTGGATGTGAACATCTCGTCACGCTCGTTTCGTTTATTCTGTATATAGCATGTTCCTGAACGTACCTGAAGTTAGCCAAGGTGAACAAGTTGCATGGTTCCGATAGATACATTTCAAGTATTCTAGAAAATAAAAACCAAAGCCTTTTTTATAAGATAGCTTTTAGATTAAAGAGTGGATGTTTTTTCCAGAGCCCAATTGTGCGTACGTAACCAAGACTTGTTATGAAAGTTGTTTATGCAAAGTACCCATGTGCTTCACATCACACAGTTATGTTATGATGTTCCCGCAGCAAACTGAAAACTCACGCTCTTTGTCAGTCCAGTTGGTTTGGTTTGGTTTTTTACCAGCAAATATTTTTCCTATTCTTTGCCCTTGCAACGCTTTTTCATCTATCGTATTCTGTATGGCATCTCCACCTTTGTTTTCAGGGAGTTTGGTTATTTATTCACCACTTTGAGATTTTCTTGAGCATCTTTGTACTCATATACCCTATGCTTTCGTCCCAAGTTGGTAGAATATGCTTATATACTATATATAGAATATACTATATTCTACCCTCTTGGGCTCGTCCTACATTTTATAACTCCATGTCGTCATGTACGCATATGGGCGACAGGTTGCCGCATTGTCAACATTGCGTCTAAATACAAAATCTTATGGGAACCGATAATGGTTCATATAAGAATTGACGCGGCACAACGCTACACCTCTCTGTGGATTCTGTAAGAGTGTAATTTTTGAAGTATGTGTGTTGACTTTAAAGGAATGCATAAGCTTGATCTGAAATGCGAACAGAATAAAAAATATATTAAGGAATAATACTGCATTCTATAAACTATTGTCTATGCATATATGATAAGATAACACGCGATTGAAATAGTGAAGATATTCAATATGAACAAATAAAAGATGATCTCAATCTTAAAAATCCTTTCCGAAACGGAAAAAAATGACTTTTACATTATCATAGTTACATGAGGGATTCCAATTATTCATAACCAGTTGATATTTTTTATTCTTAACTTATTAAAAAAGGAAGTGATGTGAGACCGCAATAATGTAAATGATATAGAACGAAACTTATTAAAGTTGTTTGATATAGTAACATAATAGCTATACTTTGTAATAAAATTGGAATTATACGAGTGCCGGAGGGCTTTTTAGAAATGTGCAGCCACATTTCTATATACAAAAAGCCCCGGCATGAAGTATAATTTTGATCTGCTACTGGAGCAGCCCATTGTTAACAGGTCACTCGGATATATGTAACATTATCAAAAGGCAAATAAAGCTTCTGACTATATTTACTAGTCTAGCCTTACCAAAAACACGTTTTCGTATGTAATTCCTTCATGGAATTTTTGCAAGGTAAACAGTGGTGTTTATCAAGCTTTATACACATTCGATAAAAAGTATTATTTAGCAGAAAATCAGTCCATAGTCCATAGTAATGCTATATGCACGATGTACATAATTGACGAATGAGTTGAATTCATGGACTGCGCTTGTGTCACGAATGTCAACTGGTGCATAGTACACTGTACACAGTGAATTTTGTTACTAATCATTGATTTAAGATAAACTGATCACGTTGAAATTTATGTTTCTAATATATCTTATAGTTAGTTAGTCGCGTTTGCATAGGAAAGTCAATAAAAGCATAACGTGTCCAAACCTTTCTCTGGAGTCAAAACACTAATACTATATAGTTTCTTATTTGTATTATATTCAAATGGATACTTACTTAGTCTTCCCGAGTTTACTAACGGCTTATAACAAGTATTATCATGCAATATAAATATCTGTGAAGCGCAATACTTTGATGATCTGTCGATATGTGCGCAAAGTAAACTGCAGTATGATGATGTTATCATGGTTTGAGGTGAGTAATTTTGCAAAAAAGTCCAGGCTTTAATTTATTAATTTCAGTTTTTTCTGCATATTGATCTGTGTTGGATAAATTATCAACGCTACTCCATTATCTTTATGCATGTCTATTTGATTATCAAAAATGAATTATTATAAGTGAAATGAATCAGCATGAAACTTTGAATCGAGGTGTGGCAGTGAACGCCATTATTACTGCACTTTTCCACATCCAAACTTTACCAAAATTTCTTGTTTTGAAAAAGTAGAGAAATGTCTACACCATTGGAGCCTTACAAACACGCATTAAAAAATATCCTTCACGAATCTCCAACGCTCTGTCAAAAAGGAAACTTACGCCGAATCGTAGAAAGGAATTTGCCAGCAGCGAAATTTAATCAATTCAGTGCTAAATATTTGGAAGTCAACAATTACGAGCCATTGGATGCTATTGATGAATTTGTTAATAAGTGGCAAACTTTAAAAGGTTATCAGGGATCCACCTTGGAAGAGTTTGCTAACATTTTGAGGGAGCAAGAATTCAATTGGGATGCTGGTAATGAATCCTATTCCGTATACCTTGTCCGCAAAAAGGAGGTAAATTTTATCCTATCCTACGACACAAATTTATCACACACAGGACAGGAAAAATTTACCTCCTTTTTCCGGATGGTCTATACATAGTACTATGAGAGCATTTACAATATATATAGGCATGATGATCAGTATGTATATTGACTGTCGATCTTTTTTGTCCAGATAAAGTCTTGAAGTTAAAGTTATAGAACAAAAGAAAGAAGATCCCTATTTTTCACACACACATAAATGAATATGAAAAAAGAAAATGATAAAACAACAGAGGAGATGAGAAAAGGGCTTCAAAAATGTCATGTCCGATTCAAAAATGATCTAACGTTTGAGAACGTCACAAGGTTAACCGACCATTTGTTTTCACAATTCAATCTTCAATTTGGAGGAAAAAGAAATGGTTCTGGAGCACAAAAGAAATGCTGCTGATAAACTGTTAACAACATTAGCTAAAAAGTAAGTAAAAATTAACGCATTACATTTAAAATAACATGTTATTATTCTGAGCTATAGTGAAAAGAATTTTATTCAACTTCCAGATCAGGAAAATAAATTGATGAATTCCTGCAGGAAGTTTTACGGTCAATGAAGAATTGAACTCGAAAATCGAAGAAGAATTCTATGGCTCTTATTAGATCTTTGTCTATACACACATTAAACAACAGAGATTCTAAATAGTTTACACAATATTAATTTACATTTCTTTCAAAAAAAAACCGCAGCAAGCGATGCAAACAGCTACCAGAGGAGAGAAAAAAGAGAAAAAGTTAAAACAATATAATCATATATGCTGTGTTAATTCAAAGATATCAGTTGATATTCTATGTTCTCAATCATAGCCAATAATGTAGGACCGGAGGTGCATGGTATCTCTATATGTATTATCAAAAAGCAGAAAAAGCGTCTAACTACCGAATTCACCAAAAACAGGGCTTTTTTAATGAAAAATATAATTCTGTCATGCAATTTTCGCAAGGTAAACTGTAAAATTTTCATGGTTAATAAGCTTTTTATAACAAATAATAATACCGCCCATATTGCTTAAAGGATTCAAAATGTCTTTGTACAACTACCTAACTGGGCCAGAAATCTTCTTGATAAAGTAATGCTGTAGTGGTACTGAACTTTAAACGAAGCATAAACCATCATACATGCTAGCCAAAGGGCCCGTCGAGTTGCAAAACGTCGGTGTTACAAATCTAGGGCCAGAGCTATAATCCTCTGACTGAATTTTTAGAATGAGATTCGAGATATGCACTGCACACTTTTCCCAAAAATCTTCAAACGTTGATTTTACAGCCAATTATGCGTGGAATTGAATAAAATTTAAAATCTGTGTAGAAATTGACCCTTTTTTTTCTCTTTAACCCTTGACCATCTTTATTGGAGAAGCACAGCAAATTTTATTCCAAGTCCGCTAATGCCAGGTGACTAGCAATAGCAATTTTTTTATTTCGCTTTTAATTTAAAAATCAGCATTGTAACCTATAATTCCTACAGAATCAACTCAAGGTCAATCACAAAAATTTAAGCTACAGTAAGCAATATTATTTTTTTAAGCAATTCACTTACTGGATTCTGTTTACGACTGTTAAAAATCTCTCCCATTCAAAGCTTTACCAAAAAACTTTTAAGTTTCTTTATAAATTCTCTTTTCAGTTTTTGTTTTGATCAATCAGGATTAGCTGATGGAAAGGTTAAATCCCTGTGCCAATACGCCAATGTGCGAAAACAATTTTCAGAGATTTTTTTTAGGTTTTTGTAAATTATGATACTTCAATTTATTTTTTGCACAGCAGTAAACTCTATATTTACATTAAATCCATAAGACATCAATTCGAATTTTAAATGTTTGTAGAAAAGAGTCCATCTTTGCTTCAAATTTCACAACTAAGTATTCGAAACATGAGTCGATTGCATTTTTTCTTTTTTGACTCTACGTTCTTCGTTTTTAGGTAGGCTTTCCAACGCTGATTTTTCTTAGCAGCTCCAGGACAACTACAGTAAACATTACATAAACAACTTCAATAATATTATTATTTTCTAGTTTTCAGTTAATTTTTTTAGCGGTTACAACTTAACTTTTTTTGCACCGAAAAACCATTGCCATGTGATCAAAGAGCGAAACGACTGTTTTTGAAATGGACTGTAGTTGATGTAACAAAAGTAGGCAGGTACGCTTACTTCTTTATAAGGATAGCAACATATCTGAGCAATTGACCATATTGATTCTAAATGTCAAACTGATACACATGAAAACGTTTGGTGAAGAGTTTTAACCATACTTATATTCTGTAGAAATTTTTATTACAGCCCTAATTGTAGGTTTGAAATTTAAAAAATTAAAGTCGACCCTTAAGTGCAAAGTAGGCCTAAGGATTAGTTAACCACTATCTTTGAATTCAGAAGGGTCAATTACAACTCAAATATCAAATTTCATTCGAATTCACCCATAATTGGCGGTAAAACCAACGTTTAACGATTTTGGAGGAAAATGTGCACTGCAGTCCTGGAATCCATGCTTTTTTTCACCCCAAAAACTCAGTCATAGCTCTGGCCCTAGATTTGCAACACCGACGTTTTGCAACTCGACGGGCCCTCTGGCTACATACATGCCTATCTTTCACTTTTAACATGTGACAAAATTGAAAAATTTATTTGAAAAAGCATTTTATACTCTATAATTGATAAGACGGTTGAAATAAAACAGTCAGTAAATAGGAACAGAGCAATTAGTTTTTTATTTCACTTAAATTCATAATATAACAAAGTCTCTGTAAGACCATAGATAACTTTGCTTATTATGGGTATTAATTAGTAGTATTATTACTAGAAATGGAGTCTATACTGCAGTTTTTAATACATTCTGAAATCAATGAAATCCTTTGTGACAGAGCGCAGCCGAACTTCCATAGTGAGTTCTTTTCTACACAACTCCTGAACGGCGTTGAATTTTGACTATATGTACAATATGTATCGTAAAACATTGGTTTTTAGTATGAAAAAAAAACATAATAACATATCCAGAATTGTCAAATGTGGTGCATAAACGGCCGTATATTAAGTGATATAAAGTTTAAACATGGAATATTGGTATTTAAAACATGGACGAGCAAAAAAAACCGAGCAACAAAAATTCCATATGTAGGCATCGAACTCTGATCTACCTATCCCATATGCCGCAACACTAACAACTAGTCCATGCTAGTATACTTCCTAATCACAAGCAAAATTCTCCCATACATGCCGCAACGTGATTTACACTTAAACGTTTATTATTCAGCAATTAACCAACAGATTTGCGATTGAAACATCATCAACGTAACTAGACCGTAATTACAATCACTATGCAAAATTTCACGACAATCTGTTCGGTTTCGTGG